>Ga0316604_10000746_pt1 | contig 35011 bp, 33 predicted proteins | sample OWC_soil_day20_C_FD_207650 | JGI IMG/M metagenome (GOLD analysis project Ga0316604, IMG submission 207650) | Wetland soil microbial communities from Old Woman Creek delta, Ohio, United States - OWC_soil_day20_CT | ecosystem: Environmental > Terrestrial > Soil > Wetlands | place: USA: Ohio... | reverse complement strand
CATCGATACGCCGCAGACGGCGCAGGTAGCGTAGAGACCAAGTCCAATGGGGGGCGCAAAGAGGCCAAAACCCATCGATATGATCAATACGGTCGCATAGTGGTACGGGTTAAATCCTAGTTGAACGCCAATTGGGACCAGAATGGGTGCAAAAATGATCAGCGCCGGCGCGCCTTCGAGAACGGCTCCGAAAACGGCGACCATGACGATTGACAGGGCAAGGAATAAGCCAGGGCCATAGTCCGTACCGAGCGACACCAGATGAGCGGCCAATTTTTGCGGGATCATTTCCATCGTCAGCGCATAGGACAGACTGGTCGCCGCGGCGACGATGAACAACAACATGCCCGACTTGGCTGCCGTATCGACGAAGAGCTTGACGGTGGCCTTAACGGTCAACTCGCGAAACGCCAGCCGGCCGACGATGATGGCATAGACAACGGCAAACGCCGATATCTCAGTTGCGGTGGCGATTCCGGCCATGACGCCACGACCGATCATGAGGACCATCACCAGTCCGACGCCAGCACCAATCACCAGTTGCTTCATCGGCATCTGCACCGGATAGGCCTTCTCGACGTTGATTCGCTTGCCAAAGACGATACTGGCGATGATAAGCAGCGTGAGCAGGGCGGCTGCCGGAATCAGGCCGGCAACGAACAGTGCGCCGATCGACAGATTGGCGACAAAGCCCATGACAATCATGTTGACGCAAGGGGGAATCGTTTCGGCCATTACGGCCGAGGCGGCGAACAGTCCGGCGGCGTCCTTGCTGCTTTGACGTGCGCGGCGGATGGCCGGCATGAGCACGCCGCCCACTGCCGCGATGTCCGCCAGCTTAGAACCTGAAATTCCCGAGAAGAAGGCCATCCCGACGACGATGGTCATGTTCAGGCCGCCACGCATTCGGCCCATGAGACGTACGATCAATTCGACAAGCCGCGTCGACATGCCATTGACTTCCATCGCGGCGCCGGCGAGAAGGAAGAACGGGATGGCCAGAAGAACAAAGTGATCGACCCCGGCCGCAACCTGCTGTGAAAAGAAGACAAAGGGAAGAAACGGGCTGGCGACAAAAAATGACATCGCCGAAATGCTGAGCGTGAAGGCGATCGGTACGCCCGCCAGGATACCGAGTATGAAACAGGACAACATCAAGAGGCCTGGTCCGGAGACACCTCCGGGCACTGTTTTGAGAACAACAAAGCCGATCAGACCAAGTACAGCAACCCCTAGCAGGCTGACCAGTACTTCCTTCATATTGGCCTGTAAGGCATGTTCCAGCGCGACAAACGACATGACCACCGCGCCGAATACCACAGGGACGACGTAAATGAACTGAGGCAATCCCGTCGATGTTGTTTGGACCAGCGACGCCGAGAGCAGACCAAAGCTGGATAGCATCAAGCCACAGGACACCACGAGTAATATCCAACGACTGCCATGCGCTACGTAGACCCGGACCCGGTGCGGTAGCCAGCCGAGAAACAGATCGACGCCGATATGCCCGCCGCGCCCCATCGACGTGGCAGCGCCGGCGAAAATAATGGTGACCATCAACGCTCGCGCCACTTCCTCTGACCAATCGATCGGCTCATTCAGGACGTAACGCCAGAAGATGGAGGAAAAGACAAGAAGAACATCAGCGAACAACGCAATCGCCCCAACATAGGCGGTGGCCTGGGTCATGCCATGGTTTAAGGCGCTCAGGAAGGGGATCCGTTCCGCCGGCAAGCTCTGCTCTGCCGCAACAGAATGGAACTCCTCCTCGTTCGAGACCAGGGAAAACGATTCATCCGGCAGCACGGTGGGGGTGCGAGAAGACATTTTCGCTCCTTGATTGAAATTTTTAACCGAAAGGCAACCCGGTTTATTGGTGCCGGGTTGCAATCGTTAGGACACGGGGGATTAACGCGACATCATGACGATGTCCTTAGAAACGGCGCTCTTGAGGGAGAGCGCCCCACCGAACAGGATTGGGACGTCGCCGCTGCGCAGGGATACCGATGCAATGCCGGGTAAGATTATTTGCGGACGCTTTCCACCGCATCGAGAATCGGTTGTACCGCCGGATATTGCTTGGCGAATTCACCCCAAACCGGCTTTACCAATTTGGCAAAGTAGTCCCTATCCGTTGTCGATACCTGCACGCCCAGCTTTTTGAGTTCGTCAAACGCTCTGGTTTCGGCTTCTGCGGCCTGTAAGCGCTGATATTTTGTCGCCTCTTCTGCGGCCTTGAGAATGGCCGGTTTCAGTTCTGCAGGAATCCGGTCAAATGAGGCCTTGTTGATGGTGACAACAATCGGATTGTAGATATGTTGAGTCAGGGTGGCGAACTTGGCCACCTCGTAGAACTTGCCGGCCAGAACGGTCGGCGCATCCTGCTCAACACCGTCGATGACGCCCATCTGCAAGCCAGAATAAATTTCGCCAAATGGCATGGGTACTGCTGCTGCACCCATCGCTTTCAAGGTGGCCACGAAATTGGGAACCGGTAGGACGCGAACTTTCACGCCTTTCAAATCTTCAGCCGACTTGAGAAGGTGCTTGGTGTAAACATTTCGCGCACCAAGGCTGAATCCATAGCCAAGGGTTAGCACATTGGCCTTCTTCAAGAGGATATCTGTCAGTATTTTTCCCGCATTACCATCAAGCGCACGCCCGGCATGATCGTTGTTTGTAAACAGGTAGCCAAGATCGAGAACGCCAACTTCCGGCGAAAGCGTTGACCAGATCGAAGTGCCGGACACCATCATGTCCACCGCACCAAGACGTACCTGCTGGACGACATCTGATTCCTTGCCAAGCATGTTGTTCGGGAAGTAGGTGATCTTGACCGAATCACCAACGGCGGCCTTGAGATTCGACTGAAACCGATCAAACCAGACGTAGTGCGATGAATTCATATCCCCTTGCAGTGAGGAAGACATGCGCAAAGCAACCGTGGGGGCGGCATTTACTGCTGATGCGGATATGAACAAACCCGAAAGACCTAGACAGGCTGCAGCAACCGTCCTAAGGGCAGTACGGCGATTTTTGCTGATTGACATGAGAAATCTCCTTATTTGGATAGTGTCGACAAGGGTGAATCTTGTATCTGAACCAACTTCCCGATCATTTCTTGCGGCATACAAACCAAACCCGCTTTCATCACAACAACGCAGGTGTAACGTTACACAACGAAGATGTAGAACGATACACCAATATGTTTTTGTGTCAACATATACCGCAGAGCGGTGTGCTGGTCTATTGTGGCGTCAACTAAAAACAGAAGAATCAGTTGGCCGGATGAATTCGCCGAGCGCTTACGGTCCTTCGAGTAATCTGATCGCACAAGTGCGATTTCGGAGGCTGTGCTCTGGGTCAGGGTGAAATATGGAGGCTATTTTTTTCGAGCTTCCGCTCATCGAACACAGTTGCGGCAGCGGTTTGGGACTCACAATTTAATATGCCATTGCGCAAGCGCAGCGGAGTCAATGAGCGCGCTCAGGCTAGAAAGTCTGATTAGCGTCGGTCGGCAAGGCAGTCGCGAATTCCTCTCGCCCCCTTATTCGCTGGAATTCAGCGAACGGCGGCAACGCGTAGCGCAGCGGTCGTTCCATAATCACGCCCAGAGGGCCGGTCAGACCGACGAGCAGCCCCACAGCTCATAGGGGCGATCGACCGGGTTCGGATCAGTTAGCAGTCGCCCCGATAGCTCGAATTTTCGAGGCTGCTACGGCCGCAGTTGCCGATCCCACGCTCAACGTAGTCACCCGTCACGAAATACAGACCCACGTAAAAAGGCCGACGGAGGCACGCCCCGTCGGCCTTATCGACCTTGCCAAACGCATGCTCAGAACCGTTCGAAGATCGCTGCGGCGCCCTCTGCCGCCGATGTGCATGGTGACCAGCGCGTACTTGCCGCCGGTGCGTTGCAGCTCGTAGATGGCCTTGGTGGCGATGAAGGCGCCCGAGCAACCGACCGGCCTTCTTGAGCGCCAGCTTCATCTTGGCCAGCGCCTCGAGCGTGGTGTTGGCCTTGACGTGCTCGTCGGTGTCGAAGACGACTTCGCCCTTGCGCATCTTGAGAACGATCGGAACGATCTGCGACTTGAAGCGCCCTTCGGCGATCGCGCGCGCGGCGCGCTGTTGCGATTCGAGCGCGAAAGCGTCCTGTTCCTCGCGCGAAGTATTCCACTTGGTCGCCAGATTTTCCGCGGTGATCCCCACGTGGCCGACGCCGAAGGGATCGGTGAGCACCGCGACCATCATGTCGATGGCCTGGGTATCGCCCATCCGCGCGCCCGAGCGCAACGCCGGCAGCAGATAGCCGCCGCGCGACATCACCTCGACGCCGCCGCCGATGCCGTAGTCGGAATCGCCGAGCATGATGTTCTGCGCCGTGCTGACGATCGCCTGCAGCCCCGAAGAGCACAGGCGGCTGACCTGCATGGCGACCGAATCCATCGGCAGGCCGGCCTGGATCGACGCGACGCGCGAAACGTAGGGATAACGTGAATCGGTCGGAATCACCGAACCGACCGTCACGTAATTGATGAGTTGGGGACCGACACCGGAACGCGCGATCGATTCCTTCATGACGATCCCGGCCAGCTCCGAGGGCTCGATGCCGGCCAATAACCACGGGCATCTTCAGGAGGCTACCGGGAACGGCAAGCGCCCTGCGCCTTTCCCGGCAGTCCCGCCCAGGATCACCTGTTGACGCGCTTTTGCGGGACACCGTAGGTCGGAAAAGCCGCAAGCGCTTTCCGACGCCAACCGGAATGTCGGAATACGCTTCGCTCTTCCGACCTACGCGTTAAATCACCTGGACATCATCAAACTGAAGGGTGACTGCGCGATTTTATACGCACTGGATGAGAGCGAACGGTTGGCAAGACTTGATGCTCCAGCCGTGGCAATCAGGCCCCGATCAGACTGGCCAGACCCAACAGCAACAGCAACAACAACCAGAGCAACAAGGCACGCCAGACCAGGCCTACCGCGCTCTGCATGAAATCGACATCGGCTTCGTCGCCGGTCCCTATCTCGGCGCGATCGGCAATCTCGCCGGCCTCGACCAGCGGCATTCCCAGGCGGACCCCGAGCGCCCCGGCGCCGCTCGCCAGAACAATGCCGATGCCGCTGCCCAGATGGCTATCGGGCCATTTGTCGGCCTGCGTACGCCAACAGTAAACGGCATCCTCGAAATTGCCGACGATGGCGAAACCAGCGGCGGTCAGACGCAGCGGCAACCAGTCGATCAACGCAAAAGCCTGTTGCGAGAAGCGCCCGAAACGGCCCGCGTCATCGTCGGCACGCCGGCCCCACTGGTCGGCAAAAAATGCCGCGACGCGATAAAGGACGGCGCCACACGGGCCCGGCAGCAGAACGAAACAGACCAGCACGCCAAATACGTGGCGATGCGCTGCGCAGAGCGCTTCTTCGATCGCCAGCCGGGCAATCTCCGACGACGAAAGTTGATCGGCCGGGCGCCCGCGCCACTCACCGAGCAGCTTGCGCGCATGCGGCAAATCGTCCATGCGCAGCGCAAGCTGGATATCGGTGTAATAGTGGCTGAACTGCCGAAACCCCATCGTCAGGTAGAGAATCACGACGGTCCATAACCAGGCCAGCAAGGGATTGACGGCATAGAGCACGGCATCAACGCCGCCGGCCACCAGCACCAGCCCACCGACGGCGATCAGCCAGGCAATCAGGCCGTGAGCCGCTTCGCCGGCGTTGAACAAGCCTTCAAGAAAGCGCGCGAGCCGGGTCAACGGTTGGTGCACGATCAGACGGTAAGGCAAGGGCCGAATCTGCTCAATCAGCAGAACGGCGATCAGGGAAAAAAGGGCCATGGCAAAAATATGAAGGGATGGCACGAGCAGATCGGCGCCCGCCTAATGTCTCAAAAAACCAAGATACCATAATTCATGAGCCGTCGGCCGATCGCCATGCGGACGATCAAACAGCCAACGCCCGCGACAGCGTCACGATGATCCCGGCGGTGGCGCCCCAGATGAAGTAGTCGCCGTAGGGCATGGCGAAATAGTGGCGCAACTTCCCGCGATAGTGCAGTGAGTGTTGCTGATGATTGGCCGCGTCCATCAGGAAGGAAAACGGCACTTCGAAGATCTCGGCGACCTCGCCGGGCTCTGGGTGCAAATCGAAAGGCGGCTTGACCACCGCCACCACCGGCGTTACGCGAAAGCCGGTACCGGTGCGGTACTCAGGCAAATAGCCAAGAATCTCGACATGCCGCGCTGACAAACCGATTTCTTCCTGCGCTTCACGCAAGGCGGTTGCCGCCGGAGAGGCGTCTTCGGGCTCGACTCGCCCACCGGGAAAGCTGATCTGCCCCGGGTGATCCTTCAGATGCGCAGTGCGTTGCGTGAGCAGCACCGACGGCCCACCCTGGCGCAGGACGATCGGAAAGAGCACCGAAGCCGGCGTCAATTCCTCGTCGCCGACACCATCCTCGAGCACAAAAACGCTGCGCGAGGGACGTGGCTGCAGCACCGAACGCAGCCGATCAAGATCGATCCCCTGCGCTTTGCCTGGCGTGCCGTTCACGGGATCAGTTGCTCGCTTCCTCATCCTCTATTTCGGCACGCACCGCGCTGAGCGCATCCTGCAAGGTTTCTTCGGACAGCGCATTGATCGACGTAGCAACCAGATCGGCAGACTCCACGGCGCCGACTGGCAAGTGCTTGCTGTCCAGACAGGCGATCAGAGCCGCGGTCGAACCGACGACGCGCAGCAACGTCTGCCGCTCGGTCATCAACAATTCGAGTTCGCGGCGCAACATGATTATTTCCTGGTCGCGATCGGGCATTCAATTCTCCTAGTAGCGTTTCTTCAGCGTCATGGTCTCACCATTGCGCTGCATTTCCATACGGTTCAAAAAACTCATCCCGAGCAGTGCGATCGGCATATCCTGTTGATGCACCATGGCGTCAACGTTGTTTAAAACAATTTCACCGACACGCACGGTGTCGAGCTTGACGCGTGATACGACAGCCTGACCATTGGCCGTATTGGTGATTCCCCGCTGCCCGCGGGCAGCGTCAATACCGATCCGGCGCGCATCGCTGGCGCCCAGAGAGACCAGCGACGCGCCGGTATCGACGAGAAAACGGACACTCGTTCCATTGATGTTTCCGATGGCATAAAAATGCCCCGCCGCATCAGCGGTCAGAACAGCCGTTGCCGGGCCACCACCCGACGGTTGCACGGCGACGTTCTGGCCGACCCGCAACACCCGCTTCTTGCCGTCGACTTCAAGGGTCGCTGTCCCCCCCTCGATCGCCAACACTTTCACACCCTCGTCGGTCCTGGCACCCAACGCAACGATGCGTGGCGGGCCGCCGTCGATGGTCAGCAAAACCTTGCCCGGAAACAGCCCGGCCAGACCGACATCGGCGCCCTTCGCCGACGACATGGCCAGCAATAGGCAGATCAAGGCCGCCCGGGTAAAATCGCTGATGCGCCGAAAACCAGCGCCAAAACCAGCGCCTTTGCCCAACAAGCCTCCGACCATGAAACCTGTTGCCATTTTTCGTCACGCCGAAAACGAGGGACCGGGCTATTTTGCCACATTCCTCGACCAACGCTCGATTCCTTGGCAACTGATCGCCATCGACCGCAGCGAAACGTTGCCGACACGGCCCGGCGACTATTCCGGACTTTGCCTGATGGGCGGGCCGATGAGCGTCAACGACCCGCTGCCCTGGATCGCCACCTTGTGCGCACTGATTGGCGATGCCGTGCGCCAGGACATCCCGGTGATCGGTCATTGCCTGGGCGGACAGCTGATCAGCAAGGCGCTCGGCGGCAGCGTCACGCGCAGCCCGTGCAAGGAAATCGGCTGGGGACGCGCGCGTGCCGAAAACAACGACAGCGCAGATCGCTGGCTCGGCGATTGGCGGCACAAGACGGGGGGTCTGGCCGAGGTGTTCCAGTGGCACGGCGAAACATTCAGCATTCCGAGCGGCGCGCAACGCATTTTGGGCAATGAGTTCTGCGCCAACCAAATGTTCGCGCTGGGCCCTCATCTGGCGATGCAGTGCCATGTCGAAGTGAGCACAGAGATGATCGCCGCGTGGTGCGCAGCCTGGCCGGACGAAGTCAAAGGCCTTGACCCGCTGCCCCCGACGGTACAGACAGCACAGCAAATGTTGGCCGACGCACCGCCCCGCCTTGATGCCATGCGCCAGCTCGCCGACCAGCTCTATACGGTGTGGATCGGCGGATTGAACAGCGCTCTCACGCTCGCTCCGGTCAAGGACTGACCCGCCCGCAGGCGACACGGCGGGCTGGCAATACAGCGGCCACGAAACTACCATGGCAAAACCGATTGCACTCTTGTCACGCCTGCCGTTTGCGAAGGACGCCATGGGAATTCTCGATTGGTTCAAGAACCGTCCGGGTCAATACGATCCCGACCGGGTATCCGACGAATTGACTCAGTGGGCGGTCGACAAGTCGATTGCCTTGATCAATCCACGGCTCAAGTTGCTTGCGAATTACCAGCGGCGATTGCAACCGGCGATCGAGACGACCATCGCCTTTCTGCGCGCGCAGGTCTCGGTGCTGCCCGCCGTCCATTCGCTTGCGTCGAAGGCCTGGTCCGCCGACCCGGCGTTACGGGCCTTTTTTGCCGCGCCGAACGACATCCCCGCGCTGCTCGGCAACTCGGACAATCTGCGCACCCTGTTCGACAAGTTTCCCGAACTTCCCGAAGCGTGCCTGGTCCTCGGCATGGCGTTCAAGGAACAGCGGACCTTCGGCATGACGCTGCAGGGCGAGATGGTGCAACGCGATGTGGCGCAAACCAGCGCGAGCTTCTCGGACCACCGCGCGCGCCTGTGCAGCCATGACGAATCGCGCCTGCGCCGGATCATCGGCGTCGAGGTTTTCGAATACCTGCTGGCGCACGCCCTGGCGGAAATCGGAGCAGAGCGCACCGAACGGCGGGAACTGCAGGAAAATCGCTCGCTGATCCGCGCCCGCCTGAGGTTGCTGCAGCAGCATGGACCAGGCCTGGGATCGATGTTTGGCGCGGCGCCTGCGGCGCGCAGCGAGCAGGACCGACTGGCCAGCGAACTGCTTGAGAACGAGCGGCAGCTCGAATCGATCGGCGGCAACGAATCCTTGCTCGAAGCGGAATTCGAATGTCTGCGGGAGGTTCTCGGCAAACCGCAAGCTTATCTGCACTTTGAACCGAAGCGCTTGCGGCTCAATACGATGAACGTAATACTCGACGAATCGAGTACCGACCGGGTCGCCGACGTCGACTTCGCCGTTGCCGAACTGAGCGGGACTCCGCCAATACGGCGCGCCTTCGTGCTGGCGCGCGTTGCGCGTGAAGAGCTTCCACCGCCGAAAAAGATCGATTTTGCCGATGCCGCACGCTACCTCTGAAGCGCCCGTTTTGATCGGCGCAAGGTGCATGCTCCTGATCACGTTGTAACTCCCGGAAAGATCAGCAAGCGACTGGATGTCGGTGCTATTGATCCGGCCCGATGAAATATGAAACCGCCGTCATACCGGCGAAGGTGACCGAAGGGAATGCAGAGACCGGTGTCCAGTGCCGGCGTGGATTCTCCTCCTGGACCCCGGCACCCCAAGGGCGCTTGAGCCATGGGCCCTTTCACCTTCGGGGCGCTTTCGCCGGGGTGACGACTTCATACATTTTCAGGCCGGATCAATAATTCGCTGCCGGTCGTCATCCCGCCCGCGAAGGACACGGCTTTGATCGAGGTTTCAAGCCATCGTGGTCACTGAAATGGCCGATGCGCCATCGCCAACAGGCCCGCTGGCCGGCAACGGCGTGTTCCTTGCCTTTATTTGGCTTTACGGATCTTTTTTGGACTGACGGCAGATGGCGAGTACTCGGGAATATATTTGAACGGATAGTCGACGCCTTGGTAGCTGCCGATCTTGCGTTTGGGCAGTTTGACCTTCTCGCTCGGCTCAGCCTCGTAAGGCACATGCTTGAGCAGATGGCTGATGACGTTCAGACGCACCCGCTTCTTGTCCTCCGAACGGGCGACGAACCACGGCGCCCATGACGAATCGCTGGCGGCGAACATCTCGTCGCGCGCCCGCGTATAGTCGTCCCAACGGGTGAACGATTTGACGTCCATCGGCGACAACTTCCAGATCTTGCGCCCGTCGGTGATGCGGTCGCGCAATCGCCGCTCCTGTTCCTGCGGGCTGACCTCTAGCCAGTACTTGAGCAGGATGACGCCGGACTCGACCATCGCGCGCTCGACGCCGGGCACCGCAGCGAGAAAACCCTTGGCCTGCTCGGGGGTGCAGAAACCCATCACTTTCTCGACCCCAGCCCGGTTGTACCAGCTGCGATCGAAAATCACCACCTCGCCTGCCGCCGGCAGGTGACCGATGTAGCGCTGCACGTACATCTGGCTCTTCTCGCGGTCGGTCGGTGCCGGCAGGGCAACGACGCGAAACACGCGCGGACTGACGCGCTCGGTGATGGCCTTGATGGTACCGCCCTTGCCGGCACCGTCACGCCCTTCAAAGACGATGCAGACCTTGAGCCCCTTATGCACGACCCACTGTTGCAGCTTGACGAGTTCGACATGCAGCCGTTTGAGCTCTTTTTCGTAGGCTTTGTTACCGAGCGCTTCCTTGCCTAATTCCGTTGCCGGAAAATCCTGCTTCTTGCCCGCCATGATCGTCTCCTTGAAGTCGAAGAAAAGCCCTCTGCCGCCGTCCCCGTTACTGCGCCACTAACCCGAATCACATACTATACCTAGACCTCGTCGTTCGCTGCTGCCAAAATAGGCAGCGACAATTCGGCGTGTTGTGACGTTGGCAATTCTGGCCAGGCAATGACTCCTGGAACACAAAGAAATATCCCGATCAATCCGCAAGTTCAGATTCAACGCAATGGGAATCTATGAACAATCGATTTTGTTTTCTTACGACCGCGCTTGCCGGCCTGTTGCTGATCGGATCGCTGGCGCAGGCGGCCGAAGCGGCGCGGCCGCGCATTGGCCTGGTGCTCGGCGGCGGCGGCGCGCGCGGCGCGGCGCACATCGGCGTGCTTGAGGTGCTGGAAAAACTGCGCGTTCCGGTCGATTGCGTGGCGGGAACGAGCATGGGCGCGCTGGTTTCGGGCGCCTACGCCTCGGGCTTGTCGCCGGCGGCGATGCGCAGCGAACTGGCAAAAGCCGACTGGAACGACATGTTTCAGGACAACCCGCCCTATTCCGAAATCAATTACCGCAATAAGGCGATTTCGACGCGTTTTATGCCCGGGTCGGAAACCGGAGTGACTGAAAAAGGCGTTGCCTATCAAGGCGGTGTCGTTTCAGGACAGAAGATCAAACTGTTCTTCAACCGCCTGGTGAGTTCCGACCTGGGCGAGCGCAACATCGAAGCGTTGCCCCTGCCGCTGTCGATCATCGCCACCGACATCGGCAACGGCGACAAGGTCGTTTTCCGCGACGGCAGCCTAACCAAGGCCATGCGCGCCAGCATGTCGGTTCCCGGACTGATGGCGCCAATCGATCACCAGGGGCACAAGCTGGTCGACGGCGGACTGGTCGACAACGTTCCGATCGACGAGGTACGCTCTCAATGCCAGGCGGACATCGTGATCGCCGTCAATGTCGGTTCGCCGCTGATGAAGGCTGAAGATGTCGGATCGCTGCTCACGGTGTCGGTGCAGATGATCAACATCCTGACCGAACAGAACGTCACGCGTTCGCTGGCCTCGCTCAAACCGACCGACATCTACATCAAGCCTGATCTTACGGGAATCACCGCCGGCGACTTTTCCAAGAGTTCGGAAACTGCCGATCGCGGCAAGACCGCAGCCGAGGCGCTGGCCGACCGGCTCAAGCCCTTGGCGGTAAGCGAGGAGGCCTACGCCGCGTGGTCGCAAAAGATCGCCTATGCCAGGCAGACGGCGCCGCGAATTGACGAGATCCAGATCGCCGAGCTCAAGACGGTCAATCCGGCAGCGCTTGAGCGGCATCTGCGGGTCAAGCCGGGCGACTCGATCGACGATGCAAAGCTCAACCAGGACATGTTGCGCGCCTACGGCGACGGCTGGTACGAAAGCGTCGACTATTCGCTGCTCACCGAACGCGATCGCAATATCCTGCGCGTCACGCCTGTGGAAAAGAGCTGGGGGCCGGATTACCTGCGCTTTGGAGTGAGCCTGTACTCCGACTTCAAGCAAGATTCGTCGTTTACGCTGCGTACGGCTTACGACAAGACCTGGCTTAACTCCCTGGGCGGCGAATTGCTGGTCGGCGGCGAAATCGGCCGCAAGAACGGAGTGGCCGTCGATTTGTATCAACCACTTGAAGACCGGCAACGCTATTTTCTGGAATCTTCAGCGTCGTACTCGACCGAGACCGTTGGCATTTACCAGGATAACCACAAAATCGCCGACTACGAAAAAGCCAAGGGCAACGTATCGCTGGGCGCCGGAGTCAACGTCGGCCTGCTCGGCCAGCTACGCGTCGGCTGGAAACAAAACTGGCTCGATGCCAACCTGAAGACCGGGATTCCAATAGCGATGTATCCGGAAAGCTCGACGACGTCTTACGGTGGCGCGTACGCCGGGTTCGATTTTGATCAGATGGATCGGCTCTATTTCCCGACTTCCGGCTGGACCTCAAGGTTCGCTTACTTCAACTCGCCGGGCGAAGGCTACAGCAAGATTTTTGCCTCGCTGGGCGGCGCCCACGCCTTCGGCGATTATGTGCTCAACGCCAGAGTCAGTTATCAAGGTTCAGTGAAAGGCAGCTTGCCGGCCTACGACGCCGCCACGCTGGGAGGTTTCAACGAGTTGTCGGGCTTCGCCCAGAATCAGCTCAGCGGCGACGATATCAGCTACGCTGGACTGCGCGTTGAAAAAATCATCGGCCGCTTGCCGATGGGGCTGCGCGGCGATATGCGCGCCGGGGTTGCGCTCGAGACCGGCAAGGTCGGCACGCCCTATACTGAGACTCAACTGACTGGCAGGATCAATTCGGCATCGATTTACCTCGGCGGCGAAACGCCGCTCGGCCCGGTCTATCTGGGCTACGGACGATCGGACAGCGGCGCATCGAGCGTCTACCTGTTCCTTGGGACACCTTGAAAGGAGAACTATCATGTTTGGCAAATTCGTCGTCAGCGTCGTCGTCGCTCTTGGCCTGGCCCTGGCCGGCAGCACGCCGTCCTTCGCTAAGAACAACAAGGAAGAGCAGCGCGCCGAGGTGCGCAAGACCAGTCAGAAAATCCTCGGCCAGCTCTACCGTGTCAGCCCATCGGCCAAAGGCGCGGTCGCTTCGGCCGCTGGTTATGCGGTATTCAGCAACTTTGGCATAAAAATCCTGTTTGCTGGCGGCGGTACCGGCAGCGGAATGGCGGTCAATAACGCCACAAAAAAAGAAGTGTTCATGAAGATGGTCGAGGTCCAGGCCGGCCTGGGCCTGGGCGTCAAGAAATTCCGCGTCGTTTTCATCTTTGAAACCGAATCGGCACTCAACGAATTCGTCAACTCCGGTTGGGAATTTGGCGGCCAGGCGACGGCGGCGGCCAGCTACGACGGGAAGGGCGGCGCCTATCAGGGCGCCGCATCGGTAATGCCCGGCGTATGGGTGTATCAACTCACCGACGAGGGCTTGGCGCTCGAACTGACAGGCAAGGGGACCAAGTATTACAAGAACGACGAGTTGAATTAAAGGCTGCTCACTACGCAGCCGATGATCGACGATTCGCCAGTCATATAATGTACTCACTTCAGGAGACTCTTATGAAACACCTTTCGCTACACGCTGCCACAATTACCGCTCTCGCCGTCCTGCCGACGCTGGCCTTGATCGGCGAGGCCGGTGCGCAGCAATTTGTTTACCCCGCCAAGGGGCAGTCACCTGAACAGCAGAAGGCCGACGAGTCCGCCTGCTATTCCTGGGCGGTCCAGCAAAGTGGTTTCGACCCCGCCAAGCCGCCTCCTGCGCCAGCGGCAGCCAAGCCGCCGACGACCGCGACGGGAACGACCCCGGGGGCGGGAGTACGCGGCGCCGCGCGTGGCGCGGTGATCGGCGAAGCCGTCGGCGGCGATGCCGGCGCGGGCGCCGCGGCCGGTGCGGTTGCCGCGCGCGGACAAAGCCGCCGGCAGAACGCGGCGACTGCACAGCAAGGACAGCAGCAGGCGAGCGCCCAACAACAGCAGCAACAGGCTGCTTTCGGCAAAGCGCGAGCAGCGTGCCTCGAAGGACGCGGCTACAGCGTCAAATGACTTGCCCCAAGGGGAGGATACAACGATGAATTCATTTTTTTGCAACTCGGCGGGCGAACGAAGAGGGTCGCTGCGCGGCATGTTTTTGCTGCTCTGGATAGCAGCCGCCGGCGCCTTTGCCCAGGCGCCAGCGGCCAGCGGCGGCGGTGCGCCGGCGATCAGTACGGCGCAACTCGACCAACTGGTCGGGCCGATCGCACTCTACCCGGATGATCTGGTCGGCATTATTCTTCCCGGGGCAACGTATCCGATCGAGATCGTTCAGGCCGATCGCTTCCTCGACAAGCGAAAGAGCGACAAGAATCTGAAGATCAACGACGCCTGGCACGATTCGATCAAGTCGCTGCTCAACTACCCTGACGTGGTCAAGAAGATGAGCACCGATCTCGATTGGACGACGGCGCTCGGCGAGGCGGTGGTCGCCGATCAGGGCGGCGTCCTGGCAGCGATTCAGCGCTTTCGTCGCCAGGTTCAGGCGGCGGGCAACCTCAAATCCGACGACAAGCAGACGGTCGTCGTCGAAAAGGAAGTGATCCAGGTGGTTCAAGCCAACCCGGAAGTGATCTACGTGCCACAGTACAACCCATCGACCATCGTGGTAGCGGGTAGCTATCCGAGTTACAGCTATTATCCGGCGCCCTATCCGGTTTATTACTATCCCTACCCGCCTGGCGCTGCTTTTGCCACCGGGCTGATTTGGGGCGCGGCGATCACCGCCGCATGGAACGGCGGCCACTATGCGACGCACTACGGCGGCGGCAACAACACGATCAACGTCAACCGCAATACGACGGTCAATACCGGCAACATCAATACCGGCAACGTCAATTCCCGCAGCACCAACCAATCGGCGCAGGGGACGGCATGGAAATCCGAGAAGCAGCCGGGCCAGGTCAGCGGCACGGCGAGCCGTCCGACGACGCGTACCGGCGACCTGCAAGGCAGTGGTGCGGGAAGCAATCTGGCTGCAGGCGGCGTTCGTTCGACATCGGACTCACGGCCGGGTGCCGGCACCAGTGAGCGCGGAACCGCGCAGACCAGCGATCGAAGCACACCGAACCGTGGCGGCGACGCCTTTGGCGGCTACGACTCGGGGCGTGATGTGCGAGCCGACAGTTCGCGCGGCGCAGCGAGTCGCGAGTCGATGTCCGCGTCGTCACGCGGACAGTCTTTCCAGAGCGGCGGCGGACGTTCCGCTGGCGGTGGTCGCGGCGGCCGTCGATAAGGAGAACAAGATGACTACGATCAAGACAGCCACATCCATGTCAATTCAATTTTCACGCTTGGCGTCGCTACTTCGCGGCCTGGCGCTGGCGCTGCTGCTATCGACTTCGCTGCCCGGCATGGCCGCCGAACAGCAGACCTTTGCCACGCCCGAAGCAGCGGTCAGCGCACTGATCGACGCCCTCAAGGCCGACGACGATGCGGCGCTGATCTCGATTTTTGGCGAACGGCACAAGCGCTTGGTGGTGTCTCCGGACAAAGCCGAGAACAGCACGCTGCGGGCCAAAGTGCTGGCCCGACTTGAGACCTTGCACGTGCTTGAAGACGCGGGTCCCGATCGGCGCAGCTTGCTGATCGGCGACGCGGCCTGGCCGCTGCCGATTCCACTGGTCCGTGAGCAAGGCGCCTGGCGCTTTGCCACCGAATCGGGCGAGGACGAAATCATCAATCGCCGGATCGGCGCCAACGAACGCGAAGCCATCAGCGTGCTGCGCGCCTACCTCGACGCACAGCGGCAGTACGCGTCGCGCGATCGTAACGGCGACGAGGTTCTCGAATATGCGCAGAAGCTCGGCAGCAGCCCAGGCCAGCACGATGGACTCTATTGGCCGGAAGCCCAAGGCGAAGAAGCCAGCCCCTTCGGGCCGCTGATCGCGGCCAGTGCCGACTATCTCAAGGGGCACCAGGCTGGCGATTCTTTCCGTGGCTACCACTTCCGCATCCTGACACGACAGGGCAAGAGCGCGCCCGGCGGCGCCTTCAGCTATGTCATCAACGGCCGGATGATCGCCGGCTTTGCGCTGATCGCCTACCCGGCGCAATACGGAGAGAGTGGCGTGATGACCTTCATCGTCAGCAACCACGGCAAGATTTACCAGAAGGATCTTGGCGCGGCGACCGCAAAGGCTGCGGCACGGATCAGGGAATTCAACCCGGACGCGTCGTGGCAGGCGATCGGTGATCGCTCTTGAGTTAAAGCCAGTTGCGATCGATGCTTGGCGTGCTGTTGGCGCTGGTCTTCGCGATCGACGCGATGGCCGGCGGCTTCGGCAGCCCGGGGGGGGCCGAACCCGCCAACATCGACGCGGTTAGCGACTTCCTGCGCCAGGATCCCTACGCGCTGGAATTACTGATCAGCTTCGGCACCACCAAGGGCGGATCGGCGGGCCATCTCGCGCTGGGAATCCGCGACGCCGCTGGCGACGGCGACCGCGTCTACTCGGCCAACTTCTATGCCGACCGTTCGCCAAAACACGAGAGCGGTTTTTACACCGACGATCTGATGCTCGGCATCGCCAAAAAGGAGTACCTGTTCAAGACGCGCTCATCGCTCGGTGAGACCGCGTCGTTTGGCCTCGACTTCGGCGAAATCTACAAGCGATCGGTGATCGGCGTTCGCGTCTACGGCGTCCCGGCCGAAGAGAAGGACGCGATCGCGGCGTTCTTCGCACGAATCAACGACGACTATCACCAGCGGACCCGTGACACCGAGTACCACGCGGGTGAAATAAAATACGACTATATGCACCTTAACTGCGCCAAGACCATCGGCTCGGCATTCCGCTTTGCTGCCGGGTACGGCGATCTGGAGATCACCAGCGCCAAGCTGCTCACCCGGCGGCGGGTGGTAATCGCCGCCAAGGCCAACATTCCCACCGAGCTGGCGATCAAGCTCGTCAAGGCCTGGCACCAGCGCGGCTACGCGATGGACGTCGTGCTCTACAAGAAATACCGCGGCTCGACTTATGTGGACCCGCACGACGAGGACAAGGTCGCCTTCAAGGATTTGCCCAACCGTTTCCCTTCGGTGCTGTCGCGCGACTTTCGTAGCGACGAGGGCGAGTACCAGGACTTCGACAACCTCTTCGCGATGTACCTGCTCAACAACATGGGCAAGTACAGCGTGCGCGTCGACGAACAGACCAAGCGCCTGGTCGTCGAAAAATACAAACAGCCGATGCCTTACCCCGACGCCGCTGAACTGGCCACCCGCGACGCCCGATCAGACAGCAAGAGCTTCCGCCTGCTGCGTCGCTTCCTGCCCAAGGGAACAAAGATCGACGAAGCCGCGGATAACACGCAGCACTACAATTTTCCCGACGACGGCAAAACGCAGCCATAAAAAAAGCGCGGCCAACCGGTCCGCGCTTTTCTTGGGGATTTGAGCAACTCAGTCCTTGTGCTCGACCACCACGCACTGATAGACGCCGCCGAAAAAGGTCTTCTTGCGCCAGGTGAAGCGTTCGGCATGCGTCGCGTACGAACACAGTTCGTTGTTCCACAGCGCCTCGGCAAAGGGCTCCAGATAATGATTGACGAGCTTGAGGATGTAACGGATCGGTTGCCATTTGGCCGGATTGTGGTAATCGACGAAAACCGCCTTGCTGCCCTTGGGCAGCTTTTCGAGCATGTTATTGACGATTTCGTATTTTTTCTCGTCGGGGACCTCGTGCAGCAGGAAGAAGCTGCAGATCAGGTCGTAATCGACCGATTTCACGCCATCGAAATCAGCGGCATCGCTGCGGATGACCTTGGTCCAGTCCATGCTGTCGAGCTTGCGATGGCCATGCTCGATCTGGATCGGCGTCACGTCGGTCAGATGGAACGAGCCCGTCGGACCGACCTTTTGCGCAGCACGCGTCACCAGGTCGCCATAAACGTGCGCCAACTGCCAGACGCGCATTCCTGGCTTGATCTCGTTGAGATAAGCGCGCATCAGACGTTGATCGTTGAGAAACAGCAGAATCCGCACGACCCAGATGTGGTCGAGCGCACGCACCCACTTGGGATCGACATACGCCCAATCGTACACTTCGGTCATGTACGCGGGAACGCCCTCGTAGTAGGGGTCAATAGCGAGTGACGCGTGATTCTTGGTCATTTATCAAATCCGATCGAGTCAAATCCCCAGACCAGCTGGCCGGGCACCCAGGCGGTGCGGCAAACCGAACAGAAGCGGGGGCAGAAAACCGTAAATTATCCCTGACCTTGGCTTGCCGGTCAAACCATTGCGCCCTCGCGGGATGCTGATCAGTGCGCTGTTTTTGTCGCATTTTCGCTCTTCGATTGAAGCAATCGCAGCGCCAAAAAATATGCAAAAAAACTTCCCGCCCCCCGCCCACCGAGCAAGGACGGGCCTTGGCCCGAATCATGGGATTCGCGCAAGCGATTGATTCGCCATTGATTTAGATCAAATTTACAAGTTTTTCCGGCCGAAGCTGCTCGCCAAAAAAATTTTTCAATCGTCGCGTTCGCAGCGACGATTTGCGACGCCGAACGGGTTTCTGCGCTACCGCCGGGTCAGACCGGCAGTGGCGCGAAGAGCGCGGCGATGTCGTCTTCGCCAAATTTCAGGCTGACCTGACGATCCTCGGACAGGATTCCGGCAGCGAGTTCGGCCTTGCGCTCCTGCAAGGTGAGAATCTTCTCCTCGATGCTGCCGGCGATGATCAGCTTATAAACGAATACCGGCTTGTCCTGGCCAAGACGATGCGCGCGGTCGGTCGCCTGGTTCTCGACCGCTGGATTCCACCATGGATCGTAGTGGATCACCGTATCGGCGGCGGTCAGATTGAGTCCGACACCACCGGCCTTGAGGCTGATCAGGAAAATCGGGACTTCGCCCGCCTGGAAGCGGCGCACCGGCGTCTCGCGGTCGACGGTATCGCCGGTCAGGATGACGTAGCCTAGCCCCGCGCGCTTGAGCTCAGCCTCGATCAGCGCGAGCATGCTGGTAAATTGCGAGAAGAGCAGAATTCGCCGTCCTTCGTCGACCTGCTCGGGCAACATGGTCATCAACAGATCGAGCTTGGCGCGCTCCTTGACCTTCTGCGCCGAAACAGCCTTGACCAGGCGCGGATCGCAGCAAACCTGGCGCAGCTTGAGCAGCGCGTCGAGGATGATGATCTGGCTGCGACCGAAGCCCTTGCTGGCGATCTCTTCGCGAACCATGGCGTCCATCGTCGCGCGGATCGTCTCGTAGAGATCGCGCTGACTTCCCGCCAGTTCGACCTTGCGGATGATGATCGTCTTGGGCGGCAGCTCGCGCGCCACTTCTTCCTTCTTGCGGCGCAGCACAAACGGCCGGATGCGCCGCGCCAGCAGGTGACGGCGCTCGCCGTCGCCGAGCTTCTCGATCGGCGTCCGCCAGTATTTGGTAAAGGTATTGCTGTCGCCGAGAAAACCGGGCAGCAGGAAATCAAACTGGCTCCACAGCTCGCCCAGATGGTTTTCCAGCGGCGTCCCTGTCAGGCACAGGCGATGCCGTGCCTCGATCCGGCGCACCACCTCGGCGCCTTGGCTGCGTGCGTTCTTGACCGTCTGCGCTTCGTCGAGAATCAGCAGATGGTAGCGATAACGCGTCAGCTCGTGGGCATCGCGCCAGAGCAAGGGATAAGTCGTCAGCACCACGTCGTGCAGGCCAATCTCGCCAAACCGTGTCTTGCGTTCCGGACCGTGCAAGGACAGGATCGACAGGCTCGGCGCAAACCGGGCGGCCTCGTTTTTCCAGTTGAAGATCAGTGAAGTCGGCAAGACGATCAGCGCCGGACGATCAAGGCGACCTGCCTCCTTTTCGACCAGCAGATGCGCCAGCGCCTGCGCAGTCTTGCCTAGACCCATGTCGTCGGCGAGGATTCCCGAGAGATTTTGCTGGCGCAGGAACTGCAGCCAGGCCAGCCCCTCCTTCTGGTACGAGCGCAGTTCCAGTCCCAGACTGGCAGGTGCCTCGATGTGGGTGATTCCCTGCGCAGCCGACAACTGGTCGGCCAGCGCCAGCACGTCGCCCTGGCCGCGGAATAGCCAGCGGCTGGTGTCGGTGAGCTCGGCCAGGCGCGGCGCATCGAAACGCGACAGACGCAGCGTATCGCCACCGGAAAACCCGTCGAACAGATCGATCAGCGTCGTCGCCAGTGGCTTGAGGCGCCCAGCCGGTGCGCGAATGCGCAGATTGGCCGGGGTCTTGAGCTCGATCATCTCGTCATCGGGAATTTGCTGCAGCAGCACGCCGTCGAGCCAGCGCGCATCGCGCCGGAACAGCGACGCCAAGAGCGGTGCCAGCGCCAGACGCTGGCCTTCGACGATGATTCCCATATCGAGATCGAACCAGCCGGCATCGGCCTCAAGCAGTTCGGCTTCCCAGGCGTCGACGTGCAGCGCATGATGACGAAAATCGTCGTCAAATTCGACCTGCCAGCCGGCCTCGCGCAAGCGCGGCAACGCGTCCTGCATGAACTCGGCCCAGCACGCTTCATTGGCCAGCGCATAGGCGCTGTCGGGCGGGCTGCCGAAGGTATGCAGCGCATAACCCGGAATTTTCTGCAAGCCGGTTTGCGCCAGCGCATCCATCAAGCGCTTTTCGCGATCGACCTGACGCACCACGCGAACCGTCTCACCGTCCGGCAGCGTCGAAAACTCACGAACGTCATCGGGCTTGATTTCAGCATCCTGATAACGAAACACCGGCAGCACCACGTCGAAAGCCCCGGCGTTGTAGCTCGCCTCATAGTCACGCCAGCTGCGGTTGCCATGGGTCGCCAGCGTTTGCAGGCGCAACACCGGAACCGGGCTGGCGTCGATACTGCGCAGCTGACTGCTGGCGTCCTCGGCGGGTAGCGGCAACTCGGGCGCCAACTCGGTCAACGCCTCTGCGACCAGAGCGGCTTCGTCAGCAGACAGCGGCGGCAGCGCAAACAGCCGCGCGATGACCTCCGGATTGCCCGGCACCTCGAGCGGACCGATGATGCCTTCGTCCAGATCGATATACCACGGGGGTTGCAGCGGAACAACCAGACTGGCGGCAGGCGCCGGCTTGAAACAAGGCCGCTGCCGCCCGTTATGGTCGAGCCGCCAACTGACGCTGGCCGGACGCGCCGGCGCCAGCAGCAGCGGCGAGCGATCGGTTTCAGCCAGCAAGCGTCCGGTCTGCGCCATGCGCCGCAAGACCTCGCCGCCGTGCTGCGGCCCCAGGCCAAAGGCGCGCAAGCCGCTGTCATACCCTCGCCCAGCCCATAGCAGACGAAGGATAGCCAGATCGTCCTCGCTGACGAAGGGCGGCGGCTTGACCAAGGCACGATCGATGGTCCACCACTCCTCGGTGGTTTCAGGATCGCGCCCTTTATGCACGGTCACCCCAAAGCCCTCGGCGTTCTCGGTCCAGTGCAGGACATAGAACAACTGATTGCGGCTAGCGGCGCCCCGACTGCCTTTCTTGCTCACCGCCATCGACACTTGACGCAACTCTTCCACCCACGACAGCACGCCGGGATTGATGCGTTCCTTCAGGTCTTCAACGGTCTTTGACGACATTGACATCACAACTCGATTGGCAAACAGCGCCATGCCTCACACGAGGCAAACACCAGTACACGCAGGAAAAACATCAAGAAACTGACAATGCCGCACGGATAGTGCGGCGCCAAGGCGCTACGCGCAGTACTCAATCGCGGAAATTGCCGTACTTGATCGGAAAGTCGGTGATCGATTTCTTGATCAGCGCGATGGCTTCCTGCAGCACATCGCGCTTGGCGCCAGTGACGCGTACTGCGTCGCCCTGAATCGCCGCCTGAACCTTGAGCTTGGAATCCTTGAGCAGCTTGACTATTTTCTTGGACAATTCGCTCTCGATGCCGATCTTGATCTTGAGCTCCTGCTTGACCTTGTCGCCCGATATCTTCTGCAGCGGCTGCGGATCGAGCCGCTTGGTGCAATCCGGCTCCTTTTTTTCCATTTCGGGGAAAAGGATGTCCTTGATCTGACCGAGCTGAAAATCCGAGTCGGCGTGCAGCGTGATCACCTTGTCCTTTTCGTTCAACTCGACCTTGGCGCTGGTGCCCTTGAAATCGTGACGCCCGATGATTTTCTTGCCGGTCGTATCGATGGCGTTCTTGAGCGCCACCATATCCACTTCTGAAGAAAAATCGAAAGATGGCATCAGAGTCTCCGCTTAAGCAAAATGACAAACGTAATGATAAGGTTCGTCGCACGAAATCTCGAACGACGAATTGCCGGGGACTTCGAAAGACTGGCCGGCGGCGTAGGTCGTCCAATCAACCTCGCCCTTGCGGCGGACGCGGCACGAGCCGCCGACGCCCTCCATGATTTCCGGCGCGCCGGTGTTGAAAGTCAGCGACGACGGCAGGATCACGCCGACCGTTTTGCTGGTGCCGTCGGCCAGGCGCACGGTGTGGCTGACACACTTGCCGTCGAAGTAGACGTTGGCCTGCTTGACGACGCTTACGTTGTCGAACTGAGTCATTTCAAATTCCCCATAATTTTTCAAAAACTGTCTTGGCGATGAAGCCGAGCATGCCGAACGACAAGACGAAGAACAGCACCATCGTCCCGGTGCGGCCGGCCTTCGCTTTCCACGCCAGCTCGCCGATGATGAACAGCATGTAGAGCATGAAGGCACCGACCCCGAAGGTCATGCCAAAGCCCGACACCTGCGCCTCAGTAAAGCCTAGCATCGGCGTTCATGTTCGGCGCGGGTCGTTGGCCACGCTGCGTGGGCGTAGCAACGCCACATCAGACCTTGACGCGACCGAGCACGAGGTACTCCATCAGCGCTTTTTGCACGTGCAGCCGGTTTTCGGCTTCGTCCCAGACGACGCTCTGCGGACCGTCGATCACCTCGGCGGAGACTTCTTCGCCGCGATGCGCCGGCAGGCAGTGCAGGAACAGCGCGTTGGGCTGCGCCACGCGCATCATCTCGGCATCGACCTGCCAGTCGGCAAAATCGCGCATGCGTTCAGCATTCTCGGCCTCAAAGCCCATCGAGGTCCACACGTCGGTGGTCACGATGTCGGCGCCCCGAGCGGCTTCCATCGGATCGGCAAATTCCTTGAAATGGCCGGTACCGTAGAGCCCGGCACGCTCGGCTTCGATTTCGTAGCCAGGCGGCGTCGACACGTTGACGTTGAAATCGAGCACCTCGGCGGCCTGCAGCCAGGTATTGCAGACGTTGTTCGAATCGCCGATCCAGGCCACCGTCTTGCCCTGAATCGGCCCGCGTTGTTCGATGTAGGTGTAGATATCGGCCATGATCTGGCAGGGATGATATTCGTTGGTCAGCCCATTGATCACCGGCACACGCGAATTCGACGCCAGGCGCTCGACGACTCCCTGCTCGAAGGTGCGGATCATGATCAGGTCGCTCATTCGCGAAATCACCTGCGCCGCATCCTCGACCGGCTCGCCGCGACCGAGTTGCGAGTCACGGGTATTGAGATAGATCGCCGCGCCGCCGAGTTGCTGAACGCCGGCCTCGAACGAAAGCCGGGTGCGCGTGCTGGCCTTCTCGAAGATCATCACCAGCGTTCGATCGGAGAGCGGCCAATACGGCTGGTAAGATTTGAATTGCGCCTTGATCCAGCGCGTGCGCTCGAAGAGATAATCGTATTCGTCGCGACTTAAATCCTTGAACTGCAGATAATGTTTGACGCCAGGTTTGACAAGGCTCATGGCAACTCTCGATCAGGGCGCAAGAAAATCAAGGATCAGCGCGCTAAGCCGGGCGACGAGTTCACGCCCTTCGTCGGCACTGAAGTTCAGAGGCGGCAACAGACGCACCACTTTGTCGGCAGTCACGTTGATCAGCAGGCCGGCGGTAAGCGCGCGCATCACCAGTTCGCCGCACGGGCGATCAAGTTCGATGCCGATCATCAAGCCCTGACCGCGGATGTCGACAACGCCCTTGATACCGGCCAAGGCCTCGCCCAAGCCGTCGCGAATCAATTGTCCAACCGTCTGCGCGTTGGCGATCAGCTGATCTTTCTCAACCACCTCGATGGTCGTCAGCGCGGCGGTGGTCGCCAGTTGGTTGCCGCCGAAGGTCGAGCCGTGATTGCCCGGCTTGAACAGACCCGCGGCATTGCCGGCGGTGAGGCAGGCGCCGATCGGCACGCCGCCGCCCAGCCCCTTGGCCATAGTCACCACATCAGGGACGATTCCTGAATGCTGAAAGCCGAACCAAGTTCCGGTGCGCCCCATGCCGCACTGCACCTCGTCGCACAGCAGCAGCCAGCCTTGCTCGTCGCACAGTTTGCGCAGTTCGCGCTGATAGTCGACTTCGGCAGTATGGATACCGCCCTCGCCCTGGACGATCTCAAGCATCACCGCGACAACGTTCTGGTTGTGCCCGGCAACCGCGCGAATAGCCGCCAGATCATTGTAGGGAACGCGCACAAAGCCGGAAACCAGCGGTTCGAAACCCGCTTGCGTCTTGCGGTTTCCGGTTGCCGACAAAGTCGCCATGGTGCGCCCATGGAAAGCATTTTCCATGACGACGATCGCCGGACTGTCGATGCCTTGCTGGTGACCATAGAAACGCGCGAGCTTGATTGCCGCTTCGTTGGCCTCGCATCCCGAATTGCAGAAGAAAACCTCGTCCATTCCGGAAAGGGCGGCCAATTTGTCGGCCAGCAACTCCTGTTGCGGCATGCGGTAGAGATTCGAGCTGTGCAGCAAGCGCCCTGCCTGCGCGGCAATCGCCGCGACCAGTTGGGGATGATTGTGGCCGAGCGTGGACACGGCGATTCCCGACATCGCATCGAGATAGCGCTTTCCGTCGCTGTCGGTGATCCAGCTTCCCTCGCCATGACTGAAGGCGACGGGCAAACGCGCATAGGTATTCATTAGGTGCGACATATACAAACAACCCCTCGCTGAGGCTCTGAAACTGAAACGGCGGCTTGCGCCGCCGGAATAATCACGCATCAGTACCAGATCGGTCGCTCGCGACAATGGCCCCAAAGGCCTGCGCGCCGAACTGGCAAGGGGAAGAATTTTAAGGGAAATCAGCGAGCTTGTATATAAGCGTAATAACCGCGAAAGATCGCACAGGCACGCTACAATGCCGCATGCGCATTGCCGTCTTCAACCAAAAAGGTGGTGTTGGAAAAACCACGACGACGCTCAACCTCGCCGCGGCGTGCGTTCGCGACGGTGGTCAGCCGTTGGTTCTCGACCTCGACCCGCAATGTCACCTTTCGGTCATCCACGGCGCCAGCCCCCTCGATTCGACGCGCAGTCTGTTCGGTTTTTTCCAGGGTGTTCGCGGACTTGACGAACTCACCATCCCCTGGGAAGGTATTGGCCGGCTGGTCCCTTCGCACCAGCAGTTGATCAAGGTCGATTCGATCTTCGGCAAGGGCCCGGCGGTTCTCAACAAGCTGCGGCTTGGCCTTGAGGCGATTGACGAATTGGTGCCGGGCAACGCGGCGCAAACCACGCTGATCGATTGCTGCCCCTATGTCGGTGTTCTGGCGCTCAACGCCATTTTTGCCTGCGATGTCCTGCTCATTCCGATCTCGACCGATTACCTGTCCTTGCAGGCTGCCGAGCAAATGACCCGAACGCTGGAGATTCTTGAGCCGGTACTCAAACGACGCGTCGAGCGCCGCTACCTGCTGACGCGCTACGATCGCCGGCGCAAGATGAGCCTGGACATTCAGGAAATGTTGCGCGAGCGCTACGACCACGAGGTCTGCCAAACCGTCATTGCGGAGAATGTGGCGATCGCTGAAAGCCCGTCGAAGAACCGCGACGTGTTCAGCCATGCGGAATCAAGCGTCGGCGCCAAAGACTACAACGCACTTTTTTACGAACTGCGGCGAAACCGATTCATTTGATCTAGTCAGAGGGCCAGATCGACGGTGGCCCCGAGATCAGGTCGACGACGTCTTCGAAAGTCACCGGACCGGTGCGCGGCGCCTGAATAAGCAGACGCTTCGCTTCGAGAATCTCGCAGCCCAAATAGATCTGGCGCAATTTACGCTCGGCGTCGGACTCGTCCTTGCCAAATATCAACAGATTGTCGACCACGGCTCCGCTGCGCGTACGGATACGAAAACCATATTTGGCGGTAGGTGACAAATACATAAATCTGCCTCTGCATCAAATAGATGTAACGACTATATGCAGTAAATTATCTGAATATAAGCCAAGTGTCTATTTCTTTTGTATAAGCAGTTTTTAGCGGACAATGACAAAACCATATACAGCGAGCACAGCGCGGTGAGCAAGGCGCTTTTCTGTTAGAATCCGCGCTCGCCGAAAGGTCATTAGCGCTTCCAAAAAACTCTTTTTATACTGACCCGCCAAGACATGCGATTCTCGTCCAACACTCCATTCATCATCGTCGGCCTGACCCGCAACGGCAAAAGGTTCCGCCCCAGCGACTGGGCCGAACGGCTGTGCGGCGTCCTTTCAGCCTTCGGCGCCGAAAAGAAAATGAAGTACTCGCGCTACGTGGGACCCGGACACTACAACGACGAAAAAGCCGTTTTCGTCGACGGGCAGCTCTATGACATCGAGCCGATGGCTTATCGCTTTGTGCTCAACTTTGCCCAGGACAATGACCTGCAACTGATCGAAGGCGCCTGCGCAATCTCCGGCAAGGCAAAATAACTCAGACCAGGAAGGAGTCGCCGGCGCTGCCGGCAACTTGCCGAGCAGCAATAAAAAACGGCGCCGAAAGCGCCGTTTTTAAGTTCACAAAAAAGAGACTGACTCAGGCGGCAACCAATGCCTTGATCTGAGCCGAGAGACGACCCTTGTGCCGTGACGCCTTGTTCTTGTGAATGATCTTCTTGTCGGCGATACGATCGATCACCGAAACCGATGCTTGATAAATGCTTTGAGCAGCAGCCTTGTCGCCAGCGACAATCGCCTTTTGCACACGCTTTACGGCCGTGCGCAGAGTTGAGCGCAGGCTGGCGTTGTGGGCGCGTTGCTTAACGGCTTGGCGGGCGCGCTTGCGGGCTTGTGCGCTGTTGGCCATGTATGTTGGTCCCTAAAAAATCTGATGGGTTAATCGAGAAGGCGCGATTTTACAGACTTCGCCGGGCCAACGCAAGCGGCGTTTTCAACCAGGAGATCGATTCGGCGCTGTGTTTTTCCCCTGGTGCCACTAAGCGGCTAAGATGGCGTCTTTTGCGCAACGCCCAGAAAAGACCTGATGAACCTGCTTAGAACCCTCGCCACGATCAGCAGCATGACACTCTTGTCGCGCATTCTTGGTTTCGTCCGCGATTTCGTGATCGCCCGGATTTTCGGTGCCGGGATACTGACCGACGCCTTCTTTGTCGCCTTCAAACTGCCCAACCTGCTGCGCCGACTGTTTGCCGAGGGCGCCTTCGCCCAGGCCTTCGTCCCGATTCTCGGCGAATACAAGAACAAGCGCTCGGAAACTGAAACCAGACAGCTCGTCGACCACGTCGCCAGCCTGTTGCTGCTCGTTCTGCTCGCGGTCACGCTGATCGGCATGGCGGCGGCACCGCTGCTCGTCTATATCTCGGCGCCGGGATTTGCGGCCGACGCCGGCAAGTTCGCGCTGACCGTCACGCTGACGCGAATCACCTTTCCCTACATCCTGTTCATGTCGCTGGTCGCGCTCTCCGGCGGCATCCTCAACACCTGGAGCCGCTTCGCCATCCCGGCCTTCACCCCGGTGCTGCTCAACGTCGCGATGATCGTCATGGCGCTGTTCGCCGCCCCCTGGTTTGAGCGACCGATTCTGGCGCTGGGCTGGGCAGTCTTCGTCGGCGGCGCGCTGCAGCTCGCCTTCCAGATCCCCTACCTCAAGCGCATCAATATGTTGCCGCGCTTTGCAGTCGACTGGAAAGACGCTGGCGTGCGGCGCATCCTGAAATTGATGGCACCGGCCGTACTCGGCGTCTCGGTCGCGCAGGTCAGCCTGTTGATCAATACCGTCTTCGCCTCGTTCCTGGATACCGGCAGCGTCTCCTGGCTCTACTATGCCGACCGGCTGATGGAATTCCCCTCGGGAATCCTCGGCGCGGCGCTGGGAACCATTCTGTTGCCGTCGCTCGCCAAATACCACGCAACCGACAAGTACGACGAGTACTCAAAGCTGCTTGACTGGGGATTGCGCCTGACTTTGCTGCTGGCGGCACCGGCGGCGCTGGCGCTGGCGATCATCGCCGTGCCGCTGATCACCACCCTGTTCCACCACGGCGCATTCAGCGCGGTCGACGTCTTCAGGACACGCGACGCGCTCACCGCCTACAGCGTCGGCCTGCTCGGGCTGATCCTGATCAAGGTGCTGGCGCCTGGATTTTACGCAAGGCAAAACGTTCGCACGCCGGTCAAGATCGCGCTCGTCTCGTTATTCGTCACGCAGCTGCTCAATCTGGCGCTGATCGGCTGGCTCAAGCATGCGGGACTCGCGCTATCGATTGGTCTGGCCGCCTGCCTCAATGCCTCGCTGCTCTATCGTGGCCTGCGCCGGCACGGTATATATTCGCCACAACCCGGCTGGCCGAAATTCTATGCCAAGCTCGCTATCGCCCTGCTGGTCATGGGCATCGCGCTGTGGTTTGCCGGCGGCGACGCCGCCGACTGGTTGCGCTGGGGTACCACGCAACGCCTGCTGCGCCTATTGGCCATTGTCATTTTCGGTGCTACCGTTTATTTCGCTACACTATGGATCATGGGATTTCGTTTGGGCGATTTCAAACGCCAGGCCGCGAACTAAGCTTTTCTTGAGGAGAACGCATGAAACTGACGAGCAACAGCTTCAGCGACGGGAATGTGATCCCGGGCGAACTAGCCTTTTGCATTGCCGATCGCGCACATCATGTCTGTCTGGGCAAGAATCTCAACCCACAGCTTGCCTGGGATGACGTCCCTGCAGCAACGCAATCCTTCGCGTTGATCTGCCACGACCCGGACGTGCCGAGCGTCGGCGACGACGTCAACCAGGAGGATCGCAGCGTCCCGGCATCGCTTGCGCGCGTCGACTTTTTCCACTGGGTGCTGTTTGACCTGCCGGCCGATCTGCGCGAGATCAAACCAGGCGAGTATTCGAGCGAGGTGACGCCGCGCGGCAAGGCGGGTCCGGCGGCAGCGCACGGCGCCCGCCAAGGGATCAACGACTATACGGGGTGGTTCGCTAGCGACAACGACATGCGCGGCGACTACTACGGCTACGACGGCCCCTGCCCGCCGTGGAACGACGAAATCGTGCACCACTACGTATTCACGCTCTACGCGCTCGACATCGCCGCGCTACCGATCGACGGCAAGGCCACCGGGCAACAGCTGCGCGCTGCGCTGGCCGGCCACGTTCTCGCGCAGGCCAGCCTGACCGGCTTATACACGCTCAACCCCGACGTGCAGCTAAGCTGAAAAAGCAAAGGAATTAACCACGGAGAACACGGAGCTCACCGAGAAGAAACGGCAAAAATCCGAATTCTGTCTTTCTCTCCGTGTTCTCCGTGCTCTCCGTGGTTCGTTGCCTTTTCAGCCTCAACTCAAGAAGCCAGCGGCAGGATCGGAACAATCATCAGCGCGACGATGTTGATGATCTTGATCAGCGGATTGACCGCCGGACCGGCGGTGTCCTTGTACGGATCGCCGACGGTATCGCCGGTCACCGACGCCATGTGCGCTTCGGACCCTTTGCCTCCGAAATGGCCGTCCTCGATGTATTTCTTGGCGTTGTCCCAGGCGCCACCGCCGGTGGTCATCGAGATGGCGACAAAGAGACCGGTGATGATGGTTCCCATCAACAGGCCACCGAGCGCCTTCGGGCCGAGTAGCAGGCCGACGACCACCGGCACCAGCACCGGCAGCAGCGACGGAACGATCATTTCCTTGATCGCTGCGGTAGTCAGCATGCCGACCGCGCGCGAGTAATCGGGCTTGGCGTCACCGTCCATGATTCCCGGAATCTCCCTGAACTGGCGGCGCACTTCAATCACCACCGCCGCTGCCGCGCGCCCGACCGCCTCCATCGCCAAAGCGCTGAACAGGTAGGGAATCAGGCCACCGATGAACAGCCCGATGATCACCATGTGATCGGAGAGATCGAAAGCCATCACGTAATTGAAGCGCGCCTCAAGCGCATGCGTGTAGTCGGCGAACAGCACCAGCGCCGCCAAGCCGGCCGAACCGATGGCATAACCCTTGGTCACCGCCTTGGTGGTATTGCCGACGGCGTCGAGCGGATCGGTGATGTCGCGCACTTCCTGCGGCAAACCAGCCATTTCGGCGATGCCTCCGGCGTTGTCGGTGATCGGCCCGTAGGCGTCCAAGGCGACGATGATTCCGGTCATCGACAACATCGCCGTTGCGGCAATCGCAATGCCGTAAAGGCCGGCCAGAGCGAAAGTGACGTAGATCGCCAGACAGACGGAAAGCACCGGCAAGGCGGTGGCCTTCATCGAAACGCCGAGCCCGGCGATGATGTTGGTGCCGTGCCCGGTGGTCGACGCTTCAGCGACCATCTTGACTGGCGCGAAATCGGTCCCGGTGTAGTACTCGGTGATCCAAACCAACAAGCCGGTGAGCACCAGGCCGACCGTCGCCGCACCGAAAATATTGAGCGAGCTGATCAGTTTGCCGTCGGCCAGCGCGATGCCGTTGCCGAGCATCCAGGTGGTGACCGGATAGAAGGCCAGCAAGGCCAGCACGCCGGCAACCGCCAGCCCGCGATACAGGGCGTTCATGATCTTGCCGCCCTCGTTGGCCTTGACGAAGGAACAGCCGATGATCGAGGCGATGATCGCCACACCGCCGAGCACCAGCGGGTAGATGATCAGGTTGTCGTTGGCGGTGGCGGCGCCTTTCTGCATCATCGCGCCGAGCACCATCGTCGCGACCACCGTCACGGCGTAGGTCTCAAAAAGGTCGGCGGCCATCCCGGCGCAGTCGCCGACGTTGTCGCCGACATTGTCGGCGATCACCGCCGGATTGCGCGGATCGTCTTCGGGAATCCCGGCTTCGACCTTGCCGACCAGGTCGGCGCCGACATCGGCGCCCTTGGTGAAGATGCCGCCGCCCAATCGCGCAAAAATCGAAATCAGCGACCCGCCGAAGGCCAGCCCGATCAAAGGTTCGACGGCGTGCTGAAAATCGGCGCCGCTGCCGCGCAGCGCCGCGTAGTAGCCGGCAACGCCGAGCAGGCCGAGGCCGACGACCAACATGCCGGTAATCGCCCCGCCCTTGAAAGCGACGTCAAGCGCCGCCGCGATGCCACGACGCGCAGCCTCGGCGGTCCGCACGTTGGCGCGCACCGAAACGTTCATGCCGATGAAACCGGTCGCTCCCGAAAGCAGCGCACCGATCACAAAACCGACCGCCATCAGCGGGCCGAGGAAAACGCCGATGAAGATCGCCAGGATCAGGCCAACGACGGCAATCGTCGTGTATTGACGGTTGAGATAGGCCGACGCGCCGACCTCAATCGCCTTGGCAATCTCCTGCATACGATCGTTGCCCGCCGGCAACGAGATAATCCACCGGGTCATTGCAGCGCCGTAGAGCACTGCGATCACGGCACAGACGAGCGAGAATACGAGACCTGCCGACATGGAACCCCCTTAGCAAGATGATTCAGCCCCCGAGGCAGACGCCTCCGGCTACCGATCGTTCAACCCCCTGCACTGACTGACCCCGCTTCTCTAACGAAAGCTGGGGGTTGCAAGAAAACCGACTGTCTGCCCGCTCGATAAACGCAAGAGTTGATTCCCGCTCTCGCCATTAGTTCAACGCGTCAAAAGCAGCCTGCCTGATCTGACCGATCGTCCCGACGCCGGAAATTTTGCGACACTTGGGCGCTTTGGGATCGCCGCTCGCCGACCACTTTTTATAGTATTCGATCAAGGGCACGGTCTGCGAGTGATAGATCTGAAGGCGTTTCTTGACGGTTTCTTCCTTATCGTCGTCACGCAGGATCAAATCCTCTCCGGTCACGTCGTCGCGGCCTTCGATTTTCGGCGGATTGAACACCAGATGGTAAGTTCGGCCCGACGCCGGATGCACGCGACGGCCGCTCATGCGCTCGACGATTTCCGAATCGGCGACGTCGATCTCGAGAACGAAATCGATCCCCATCCCCGCCGCCTTCATCGCTTCAGCCTGTGGCAACGTGCGTGGGAAACCGTCAAACAGATAGCCGGCGCGGCAATCATCCTGCTGCAAGCGGTCCTTGACCAGGCCGATGATGATCTCGTCGGAGACCAGCCTACCAACATCCATCACCTTCTTGGCGGCTATCCCAAGCGGGGTGCCGGCCTTGATCGCGGCACGCAGCATATCGCCGGTGGAAATCTGCGGGATGCCGTATTTTTCGCTGATAAATTGCGCCTGCGTACCCTTGCCAGCGCCCGGCGCGCCTAGAACGATAAGTTTCATTACTTGTCACTTTCTAAGAAATTCAAACTGAAGCAGCTTTGGAAGTCAATTGGTATTGTGCACTGAAGCATAAGAACGCCGCAAGGGGTGCAAGAAACAGCTAAAATCCCTATTTCGGCGCGACGTTATGCGCTGCGAAAAAATTGCTGCATGTGCGCTGCGTCTTCCGGCGTATCGACGCCCGGCATCGGCAGATGATTGGAGATGAGCACGCTGATGCGGAAGCCATACCACAGCGCGCGCAACTGCTCAAGCGCCTCGAAACGTTCAAGCGGCGACGGCGCCAAGCGCGCATAAGCGCGCAAAAATCGCGCGCGATAGGCATACAGCCCGATGTGCCGGTAGGCCGGAATTCCGGGCGGCAGGCTGCCCGTCTCGCGCGCAAAGTGATCACGCGCATAGGGAATCGTGGCGCGCGAAAAATAGAGCGCATCGCCGTCCGCCTTGCACACCACCTTGACGATGCTCGGATTGAGGAAATCGGCGGCACTGTCGATCGGATGCGCGACCGTCGCGATATCCGCGCTACTCTTGGCTAGTTGCCGCGCGGTTTCGGCGACCAGCGCCGGATCGATCAGCGGCTCGTCGCCCTGCACATTGACGACGATGGTGTCGTCGCCCCAGCCCAGGCGGTCGACGACTTCGGCCAGACGGTCGGTTCCGGTCGGATGATCGGCGCGCGTCAGCAGCACCGACAAGCCGTGCGCGGCAGCCGCCGCTTCGACGTCTTGATGATCGGTCGCCACCCAGATTTCTTCGGCGCCGGAAAGCGCCGCGCGCTCGGCGACGCGCACGACCATCGGTTTTCCACCCAGGTCGAGCAAGGGTTTGGCAGGCAGACGCGTCGACGCATAACGCGCCGGAACCACCACCTTGAAGCGGATATCGTCGGCGTTCATTCGAATTCCTCCGCCGCCAGTTGGCGCGCCTCGTCCTGCAGCATCACCGGAATGTCGTCGCGCACCGGGAAAGCCAGTTTGCATGGCTTGCAGACGAGTTCCGAAGCGCTCTTGCGGTATTCGAGATTGGCTTTGCAGATCGGGCAGACCAGAATATCAAGCAATCGTGCATCCATCGAGTTTCTCCAGAATTGTGTCGAGCAATGACTTGCCGTCGTCGGCGGCCATCAGCTGCGCATCGACCGGCAACACCCAGGCTTCGCGCGTCGTCAACGAGGCGCATTTTACCGCATCTTTCTCGGTCATCAGCAGCACACCATCATCAGCAAAAGCCAGATCTGCCGCGCTGTAGCCGTGATGATCGGCGAACGGATGCGCCTCGAAGACGAGCCCCAGCGCTGCCAACTGCGCAAAGAAGCGCGCCGGATCGCCAATGCCGGCGATCGCGTAAAGCCGTTTGCCGACCAGGTCCCGCACCGCGCAATGGCGCTGATTATCGTGCAGCGCGAAGAAGCGCTGAGCGCAGAGCTGCATCGCGAACTGCGGCAAGTCGCGCGCGGCACCGCGCAGCGGTTCCGGCACCTCGGCGAGCGAATTCCAGACCACCGCGGTGACCGCCGACAGGCGCTGCAGCGGCTCGCGCAACGGCCCGGCGGGCAACAACTGCGAGTTGCCCGCACCGCGCGCGTCGAACACCGCAATTTCGACCGTGCGCTGCAATCGATAGTGCTGCAGGCCGTCGTCCGAGACGATGACATTGCATTCGGGATGCGCCGCCAGCAGCGCCTGCGCGGTCCGCACACGGTCGCCACCGACATAGACTGGAACGCCACTGCGCCGCGCCAGCAGCAACGGTTCGTCGCCAACTTGCGCCGGATCGCCAGCGGGGGTCACCGCATGACCGCTCGCGGCCGCGCCGCGATAGCCGCGGCTGATGATTCCGGGTCGCCACCCGGCTTCACGCAAGCGCTGGGTCAGCCAGAGCACGAGCGGCGTCTTGCCGCTGCCGCCGACGGTCAGGTTGCCGACCACGACCACCGGCACCGGCAGACGATACGAGCGCAGCAGCGCGCCGCGATAGAGGCCACGGCGCACGCTGACCAGCAGCCGGAACAGCCAGGAAAGGGGCAGCAGCGCAAGCAGAGCGCGGGCCAGTGGTCGCTGGTACCAGAGGCGGGCCAGGCGCTGCGCGCAACCGGCTTGACTCATTTCAGCGCACCCTCAGTGCGGCGATTGCGTGGCGAAGGAAATATGGGGATAGCCGGCGGTCTGCGCGGCCTGCATGATATCGACGACGCTTTGATGCGTCGCCTTGGCGTCGGCGTTGATCACAATCACCGGATCCTTGGCGTCGCCTGCCGCGCGGCGCAAGGCTTCGCTGATCGACTGGACGTCGGCAGCCGCGAGCGGCGCCTTATTGACCAGCACCTGCCCGGTCGCCGTCACGGCGACGCTCACTTCGTTGGGCTGCTCGGCC
>Ga0316604_10000744_pt1 | contig 35123 bp, 24 predicted proteins | sample OWC_soil_day20_C_FD_207650 | JGI IMG/M metagenome (GOLD analysis project Ga0316604, IMG submission 207650) | Wetland soil microbial communities from Old Woman Creek delta, Ohio, United States - OWC_soil_day20_CT | ecosystem: Environmental > Terrestrial > Soil > Wetlands | place: USA: Ohio... | reverse complement strand
CCGCAACAGAAGGTCAAGGTCCTCAAGCAACTCGAAGCCCTGCGGTCGACCGTCGAAAACACCGATAAATTCGCCGCGGCGGCGCTGCGCCATTCGCAATGCCCGACCGCGATGGAAAAGGGCCTGCTCGGCGTCGTCAAGCGTGGCCAGCTCTACAAGGAACTGGAACCGGCCGCCTTTGCACTTGAGGCCGGCGAAGTCAGCGCCGTGCTCGAATCGCCGATCGGCCTGCACATCTTGCGCTGCGACGAAATATTGCCGAGCGGCCTGCTGCTGTTTGCCGAAGTCCGGGAAAAAATCATCGAACGCCTGACCGACAAGCGCCGCCGCGAAGCGCAGCGCGAATGGATTCGGCAGCTCGTTTCGCAATCAGGGCGCGTTGATGCTAGCGGCTAACCCAGGCACAGAGTGGCCAAATCGCTCAAATCAAACTCAACCCTTTCTCGTCGACTGTTTGTACGATTTTCCCAGACAAAATAGTTTGTTCGCCCATCGGGGGAACCAAACTGACGATAGACCTCTGGCATGATCGGAACGTGATCGCCATACCAGCAGAAACGGGCGGGGCGGGAATGCTGCTTAAGAAAATCGCGCAGACTCCCCATCATCCGGTCCGCGTTGCGAAGATGGCGCAGATATACCGTCAGATCCTCGCAGCCCGATGGCGGCATCTCCGAATAGAGCGCTGCATAATCGTTCTCATCTGGCTTTTCCAGATGCAATGGCCCATGGTTTTCCATGGTAATGACGAAAACGAAGATCGGCCCCTCAGCTGAGGCCATCAGTGAGCTGACTTTTTCCGCCACCGCCCGATCGGAAATATAAGGGCCGAATCGCTCAGCCCCCTCGAAGCTGCAAACATCGATGAACTCGTCGAACCCAAGGTGCGGATAAGCCTTGTCGCGGCCATAAAATGTGGCGGCATAAGGATGAATGCACACCGTTCGGTATCCTGCAGCCTTCAGCAACCGGGCTACGGAGTTAACATCAGCCTTCAATAGCTGGCGATACGGGTTGAAACGATGCACACCAAGCATCGCCTCGTTTGCGCCACTCAAAAAGGCAAATTCGCTCCGAACCGTATTCGCCCCCCAAGCCGGTACCTGCAATTGACCGTGACAGAACGCTTCAGCATTGAGCCGATCGAACTCAGAGAGAAGCTCTGGACAAATCCCGGCAAACAGCCGGCGCGGATCGAAGAAGGACTCACTTTGGACAACCAGCAGATCGGGGCGCTCAGGGGAAAGAGAGGCCACATCGGGCAGTTGGTTCGCTAGCTGCATCGGTGACTGCTCGGCCCAGCCATAGCACCATAGTGCGGCCAGGAATCCAAGTTGCTGCATATCCGTATCCGGGGCAAAAACGGCGGTCGGGCCGCCTTTCGAAAGGGCGATCAACGCAACCCCGCCGACCAATAGCACAACCACCTCCCCCAACTGGCCATGCAGCGCAAAACGCCCGGCCGGCGCCGCTTCCAGCCACAGGCCGATACCCAGCGAGGCGAGGACGGCGACGACGATCAGCGCAAACTTCCACCAGCCGAGAAAAGGAATGTATAGCCTGGGGTGCCTGATGGCATCGGTAAAGTACTCAAAATCCTGGAAGACAAAGGCCTCGCGCAGGGAATGGAACTTGGCATTGTTGACCTGGACCAACAGCATTAGGAAAGCCAGGCTGATGGCCATGGCGAACCATGGACGACCAAGAATCAATACCAGCAGAGCATGTAGCACCAGCCACAAGCCGGCATGCAGTGTGACGCCCTGCCACGCCCAACGCCAAGGCGCCGGAAGTGCCGGACGCAACAAGGCGATCACTGCGAACGACAGGGGTAGCCCTGCGAGCGTAGAAGCAATGCCAGGCCCTACGGTCGACAGCAAAAAATGGGCAATTTCCACAATCACCCCCGGTAACCGAGCAGGCCAAGAATGCGCAGCGACAGGGCCGCCGGCAGAACGGCAAGAAACCAGGTTCCGAGATTGAGCGGAAAGGGGAAACTGATTCGTGCCTTGTCCTTCTCCAGCCCGCGACGGATGAATTTGGCCGCCCGCACCGGCTGCCAAAGGAAAGGCTTCGGCCCCGGCATCACCTCGCACATTGGCGATTCGACATAGCCCGGCATGATCACATTGACCCGGATACCCTCCGATGCCAGCCAGCCGCGCAGCGCCTCGCCGTAAGCCTTGATGCCCGCCTTGCTGGCGCAATAGGCTGGCGTTACCGGCAAGCCAAAATAGCCGGCCAGTGAACTGACCAGTGCGATTTGCCCATTACCCCGCCGGCGCATGGCTGGCAGCACCGCATGGACAACGGCCATGCTGGCCTTCAGATTGATGTCGAGCACCGCCTCGACCTGCTCCCACGGCTCGCCCTCGCCGGCCGGTCCGATGTCGGTATTCATGCCGGCATTGACGATAACCAAATCGAGTGCCTGCGTGGCGCAAAGCGTATCGAGCCAGGCTCGAAGCAATGCGGTATTGCGGAGATCGAAACACTCGGTGACTACCGTAGCCCCAAGCGCACCGCAACGTGCCGCGATAGCAGCCAGTTTGACTTCATTTCGCCCGTGCAGATGCAGTTCAACGCCCGGCACCGCATAGATCTCGGCCAGCGCACCGCCGATGGCACCGGTCGCGCCAGTGATCAGAACTCTTCGCATAAGGCTCACATCAGTGCTTCCAGCGGCGAAGTCTCGTTTTCAAGGATGGCCACACTATTCTTGACTGCGAGATCGATACCCTTCGCGCAATAAAAGCCACCATTAACCTGAGTGCAATGGATCACCGCATTCCGGAAGCGGCGGAACAATTCGCGATTTGGCGCTTCCCCCTGGCCCCAGAAATCGTTGAGCGCCCCCTGGAAAGTTAGGCCTGGCAAATTGTAAATCGGATCGCTAAGCGTCGTCGTAGGGCAATCCAGACCGAGTGCGACGCTGCCGACCGTACTATTTACCGTCACCACGCCTCGAGCATGTTCAACCAACAACTCAAGGTTACCGGATTCGAGATATATCACCCGGCCTTCCAAGTCGAAGCGGTGCACCAGCGCCGCAAGCCCCCCTCGATGATCGGTAAGTCCGACATCCAGCGGATGATTCTTGATCACGAGCTTTGCTTGAGCCGGCGCCGCCCGAGCGAAGGATTCGAGAACATACTCCATAATCTCAGCCATGTTCTCGAAGCGGGAATGATCCCTGATCTGCGCATCGCTATTTAGCTGAAGGGGGAGCAGATAGTACGGCCCCTCGCTAGCCACCAACGATTCGATGGCTGCAGCATCCCTCGGCTTCCAGAAGCGCATCGCGATCGAACGTCGCACGAAAGCCAGGTACTCCACCGCCGCATTAGTCGGGGCATGCGTCTGGAAATGCGGAAACAGCGCAACATTCAGGCTACCCGCCAAATGATATGCCACATCATGGATGGCCCGCGATGAAAACTGTGAAGAGAACGAAACCACATCTTCACAGGGACCAATGTCGCCGCCTACTGACCAGAACCACTCCGGGTCGCGCGGCAGCAAGGAATGCCCATTGACCCCCTCGCGCTCCAGCGTGACCCAAAATGGTCGAAAATAGCCCTCTTCAAAAACATGGGTCCGGATACCAAACACCTCGGCATGCTCGACAGCCGGCCGATGCACTGGGCGCCGGTCACCAAAGAGAACCTGATCGGTGATCCCGTATTTCCGATAGAGCCGATCGAGAAAATCGCGCAAATCCTTCGGTCGACCGCGGAAATTTACCGATTTTTGCCCTCGCCAGTAGAGTTGGTCGCCAACGTTGAAATTAACCTTGAGCACGGAATGGCCGTCAGCTGTCAGTCGCGCAGCCAAACGGGCAAAAAAAGGCGAACATACGCCCTGCAAAAACAAAAACTGGCGTTTCAATTGAGTTCTTCAGTATCCAAGCAACTTGAAATCATACATGAGCATTCAGGACAAACGGATGGCCGAACCATCCAAAATCAGGCCATCTTCGCGAATTCCCCGTATCGAATTCGTCAATCACGCATCGGTACTGATCAGCGACGGCCAATCCGGTCTATTGAGCGACCCTTGGTACTTTGGAGAAGCCTTCCATCAAGGCTGGGCACTACTCATCGAAACTCAGCCCCCCGAAATCCTCCGCATCCTCGGCAACACCACCCATATCTGGATCAGCCACGAACATCCCGACCATTTCTCGCCACCGTTCTTCAAGAAATATCTCAACCGCATACGCGAACGCGGCATCACCATCCTCTTCCAGAAAACGCGGGACGGCCGCCTGGCCCGTTTCCTGAGAGGACTCGGTTTGCCCGTCATAGAATTGGCCGACGGAGAATCCTTCGCCCTGAACCCCGACTTCTCGGTTCGCATTGTCCGGTCCGACCTCTACGATTCAGCGCTACTGACCGAGATCGCCGGCCAACGCATCTTCAACCTGAACGACTGCCCGCTTCATGACAAGGAGGCACTAACCCGTTTCGCCCAAAAACACGGGCAGTGCGACGTACTGCTCACGCAATTCAGTTATGCCGCCTGGAAGGGCGGCAAGGAACATCTCGAATGGCGAAAGAAGGCAGCCCGTCACAAACTAGCTGCCATGCATAGGCAAATTAACGCCCTGGCCCCAAAGGCCTGCATCCTGTTCGCGAGTTTCGTCCGTTTCTCGAATAACCTGAACAGTTACATGAACGACGCCGTCAACCACCCCGACCACGTCCTGGCCGAACAAAGCAGGACACCGGCCCGGCTAATCTTCATGGCCCCCGGAGAAAGCCAGCCGGTGGACCAACTTTCCCAAGACCAGATGAGCCTCGATTTCTGGCGCCAACAATATGCTTCGCTCCCCGAGCAACCACTGACCAGCTACCCCGACAGCGAAAATCTCGACATCCTGACTACCCTCTTCCATCAGTACCAAGCCAGACTGTACCGACACAACAACGCCCTCCTGCTGCACACCGCCCGTCGCCTGTTACCGATCCATCCATTCGCCAGTACCACCGTCCGCCTCATCAATCTCAATCTCACGCTGCGCATCGAACTGCTCGGCAAAATCGAGCCAGTGTCGTCATCGCGGGCAGATATCGCACTCCACGGCAGTTCGCTGGCCTACCTGTTTCGCCACGAATTCGGCTTCGACACCCTGTTTGTCAATGGATGTTTCGAAGAAGCCTCGCCCGGAGGCTTCGAACGTTTTGCCAAAAGTTTTGCCATCGGCAACCTCAACGCCAGTGGCGTGTATATTCGGTGGTCGGCACTCGGCAGATTCGAAGTTATTTCGCTGATGCTCAAAAAACTCAATGCCATCCGTAAAAACCTGAACCACAAGAAACCGAAGCCCCAACAATGAGCAGCCCCAATCTCGCCAAATCACTAAGCAGCCTGCCACTGGCCCTGATCAAGGTTTTTACCTGGGACAAATCCTTCAAGAGCAATCCAGTCATCGGCAATCGCTTGCTCAACCGGTTTGGGCTGCATGTGGCGAGAGTGGTGGTATCCCACATGCTCTTCAACTTTCGCCTAGTCCTGCTCGCCCCGCTGGCCAACGCAGCGCAACGCCGTCATTTTCGCCGGCATGGCTACCTGAAGATCGAAAACTTCCTACCGACCGAACGGTTCGCGCAACTCAAGACCGAGATTGAGCAGTTTGGCGGTGAAATTCGCGAAGAAACTGAAGGCAGTACCATCACTCAACGGCTCTATCTCACCGAATCAGCATTGGCGGATCTACCCCAGTGCAAAGCCTTCTGCACCGACTCGAAACTCCTCAAATTGCTGCGCTACACCTCCTCCAAAAACCGGATTCCCTTCTTCCACTTGGAAAACATCGTTCACCACGCCAGCAAGTCAAAACAAGCCGATCCACAAAAGGATTTCCACACCGACACCTTCCACCCCTGCGTCAAGGCCTGGCTCTACGTCGACGACGTCTCGGACCGCAACGGACCTTTTATCGTTGTTCCCGGCTCGCATCGCCTGACCTGGAAACGGATCAAATGGGAATATCGGCAAAGCCTGATCGCCTCGCTCAACAAAACGGAACGCCCAGCGGGTCGCTACTGGGATGGCTCGTTCCGGGTAACCGAGCGAGATGCCGAAGAACTGGGCTACGGCCCGCCGGTGGCCATGAAGGTCCCGGCCAATACACTGCTGGTCGCCAACGTTCATGCCATCCACCGCCGTGGCGACGCCGTGCCCGGCGCCACACGAATGACGGTCTGGATGCAGGCCCGCGACAACCCCTTTAACCCGCTATTTTCGCCCTTCCCGCAACTCACCGCGCGCGTCTTCGAATACGTCTGGAAACAATACATGGCCAAACGCACCGCCATGCAAATCAAACGTGGCGCCTGGCGTACCGTACCCGGCGGTTTTTCGAACCTAAGTCTCAGCGCAGAGACTTCACCAAACGGAACACAGCAGAAAAACCCAGCAGACGCCTCATAACGCCAAGACGCCATACCCCCCCAACGTGATACCCCTGCGCCCTATAAAACGCCAAAGCACGCTCGTTGGCATCATGGACCTCGAGTTCGACTGCCTTGGCACCCAGGTTGTTTGCATAACATTCCGCAGCCTTCAATAAAGCGCTGGCAACACCTCGCCGCCGCGCCTTTGGAATCGTCTTTAGCCCATAGACATAAAACCCGCGCCACCATGTTCGCCACTCAAGCAATGAGTAGAGTCCCCAGCGAAAAAACCCGGACACCTTGCCAAATTCACGAGAAAAATCGGATAGCGCAGAGGCATACGGCCCTTTCCTCTCCCACTGGAAAGCCAGAAATCCGACAATCCGGCCATCCAGCCTCGCCAAAAAAACGCGATTCCAATTCACCCCGCCGGAGAACAGGCGGAACCTAGCCTCCTGCTCGCCCAGCAAAAATGCCAGCGTCCCCCGCCCGGTGGCCAACAAGGCCAACGCATCCTGATTCCCCTCCCCCGATCCGGGTGGCAAAATTTCAATTGTCAAAACCAGCCGCTTTCAAATCTGGGCTACCCAGTATTAGCGTTTGTAAAAGCGCAGAACGAACCGCAACCCCTTGCGCCACCAGGGCATCGTCGACGCCCCTTGCGCCCGCCAGGCCAGCAACTCATCAAGCGCCCGCTCTGGCGTGGTGAACCGCCGAGTAACCCGGCTCACATAAGTCGGGTACAAAATCAGGCAACCGGCGACCAGTTCATCAAGCGCCAAGCGCCGCGTGCGCCGCCCCAACGGTGCCTTGTCGGAAGTCAGCCCCCAACCCGAATAAAACGGTTGACCATAACAAGTCACCTTCTTCCCGCGCAGCAAAGCCTCAAAGCCTGCCAGCGACGTAATCACATGCACTTCGTCAACCTGTCCAAGCATCTCGGACATCGATACGTTAACCACCTGTTCGTCGCACCACTGCAGCGCAGCATCCTCGTCCACACCTTTGGTACGCAAGCCAGCCAGAACATCCGGGTGCGGCTTATAAACTACGTAAGCATCCGGATTGGCCTCGCGCACCGCTCGCAAAAGATCCATGTTGCGCCGAACGGAGCACATCCCCTCCGGCGCGCCGTAGGCAATCGACGCATCGCTCTCCACCTGCCCTGGTACCAGAATTACCCGCCCGATAACGGCCGGCCGTTGCCAGCCACCCGAACCAACGTTGTACTTGGTCAGCCCCGAAGCCACGATACGTTCGCGCAATCGTGCGGCACGTTCAAGGAGTGGTGTATCAAATACCTGATTCTGAAGCAGTACTTCAAGGTCCGACGGGCGGGTTGCATCGTAGTAAATACCTTGCTGGTCAGTTACCCAGGATAGCGGGCGAATCAAATCAGCCCCCAACCCCACCGAGCGCAGGAAGGCATCCTCCAAACGGATCACCGGCTGCCCCGCAGGCTGCACGTGGGAATCACGTGCGACACCAAATTCGAACCACCCAACCGGTGGCTCAAGCGACTTCAATCCCCAAGCGATGACTGGCGCCCCATCCGTAACATGCTGCAAACGCCTGACGAACTTGACTGAACTCCCCTGAAAGAAATCCTCGATGATCGGCTTCTTCCAATCCGAAAAACCGACCGCGTACAGCACATCAGGAAATCGCTCCCGCATTCGGCGTTGCAGGCCCATCCACTCGATCACCCTCTCCGGCTCGCAACGCTCACCGGTTTCCGGATCGATGTAACGTGGATAATCGACCAGCGCCGCATGCACGAGATTTTCCAGCGGTACCGGGCAACGCCGGTCCGGCGCAGGCAATTCATCTTCCGTCAGCCCCCAACCGGCATAGAAAGGCATGCCGAAGGTACGCACCCGCTTCCCCCAAAGCAACCCTTCGAATCCCACCTGGGATGTCACCACATAGACCGCCACGGCATGCTCGATCAATCCAGCCGCATGCACATCGTCACCCAGCACGGTGACTCGCTCGTTGGCGGCCAGCGCCGAAACATCGAAATGCCCCTTCTTTCGCCCGAGCATGACTTCCGGATGCACCTTCAGCACCACCTGCACCCCTGGGTTTTCACGGAGCGCACATTCCAGCATTCGGTCGAAACTGCTTGCGCTTGCCGCGCCATAGGCAATGGAAGCGTCGCCAAACGTTTGATCGGCAACCAGCACATAGCGCTCCGGCAACTTGCCGGAATACGAACGCGCATAATTGTATTTGGACACCCCGGCACAGCACCAAGCGCTTACCAACGAGCGAGCCCGACCGGCCTCGCTAGGCATAACGCCTTTGGCAATCAACGACTCCAGGCGAGAAGGCTGTCTGGCATCGTAATAAATGCCCAAGTCATCCACCACCAAAGCTAGCGTATTTTCACTCTGCCCGACACCAACCGACCTCAGGAATCCGTCCTCCAAAGCCAGGAATGGCAATTTCAAGCGCTCCGCCAACTTGCGGGCCTTGGCGGCTGAGGGCTTCAATCCCCATCCAGCAACGGCCGTCGCATCCGGATGCCCGGCACCATGGGAAAGCTCTACCTTGTCGCCAAGAAGCATTTCCAAATATGGAATCCGATCCACACCTTTAGAAGTAATCAAGATCATGGAATTAACCTTTGCCGGCTACACCCGCTCTTCATCGGCCGATCCAGAATGCTCTAATGGACAAGCAATCAAAGGCTCTGAAGTCATGCTATCAGTAGGAGCAAATTGCAAAGGATCAGCCGCGCGCTTTTTCAAACAAGCACCACTCAAGCAAACTCTGCAAGGCAGCGCGCAATCGTCGCACGAGAAACACTAATCGCTTCAGGCGCTTCAAATAAACGCTCGGACAACATATCGACAGGCAGCTTTGGCGGACGACCTGCCCGCAAGGCCTCGATATGCCAATGCCCCCACGCCTCCCAGTAGTCCAGCCGAGTCGGCGAAACGCCGTGCTGGTTGTAGCCAGTCCCTGCAGCAGTCATCAACGAATCAGGACGATGCGCACCAAAGGTCAATGGCTTCTGTATGCGGCGCATGCCTCGATGCCCAAAAACCAGTTTCAGGCGTGCCAGGAACTCGCTGTCCGCACCGGTTCGCACCCAGTCCCATGCCCCGGCCCGATCGAGAACTACCGATTTTCTGAATAATGGTGAAGCAGGGTTTATTCGCATCAACGGATGTACCGGCCGCGCATAGAAAATCCCATCATCCTGAACGCGCACCCAATTCGAAGTCGTAAACACCACCGACGCATCTTCCAGCAGAGGCTGCATCTGGAAAGCAATCTTTTGCGGATGCGCCCAGTCATCGGAATCATGGCAAGTCACGTACTCGCCCCGCGCCTGCCGCAAGCCAATGGATTTCGCCACATAAGTACCCACATTGACTGGTAGCCGAATGTAACGGACCCGGCCATCTCGCGCTGCAATCGCCTTCACTGCCGCTTCGGTCGAATCGTCACTCGCGTCATCGATCACGACCACTTCAAGATCCTGATACGTTTGGCCAAGCAAAGAATCAATCGCCGATACAATCCGCTCAGCACTGCGAAATGCGGTCATCAAAATACTGACTAACGGGCCATGCACTGGCGCTAGCACCCCGTCTAATTTCAGGTTCATGGCCCCCGGCGCCTGATCCTGATCGCACAAAGCAAGCGGTGAGACACCATGCGCAGCAAGAAAGACATTCATGTTTGCTAATTGCCCGGCGGGCAGCAACTTCTCTGCATTGTTGGAATACAAATGCAGTTCAGGCGAGACCTTTCCACTCACCATGGCTGCTTTCAACAAATCCAACGCTCGCCCTTGCTCGCCCCGCCGCAGGGCAATAGCTATCTGTAACGCTTGCGGTGCATCGTCTGGCAATAAGTCCGCGGCAAGATCGGGGGCGAATGGCACCAAGGCATTTGCCAGCATCGAACGGTATGGCCCAAGGCATTTCCGAACACGGGAATCCTTTAGCAATATAACCGCCCCATCCACGCGGCCACATGCTGCGAGGGAGACAACACTCGCCACTATGCTGCGCCCACTCCGTATAGATGGCTGAACTTCCGCAGCAGAGCGGTACAAACAGAGTTGATAAAGCGCGTGATGCTCAAATACGTTTCGACCGACCTGCGCGCGGTTACTACAGGCTAATGCTTCCGCAAAGCGCCGCCTGTTGAAAAACCAGTAGAAACGAAGCCTATCAAGCATCAGTCCATCCCGAACAAATCTCGGGTGTAAACCTTGTTTGCAACATCGGCGATATCGTCGCTCATTCGATTTACAACAATCACATCAGCGAGATTTTTGAACTCCACCAAATCTTTTACCACACGAGAATGGAAAAATTCGCTTTCCTTCAGGCTGGGCTCATAAACGATCACTGCAATACCTTTGGCCTTTAAGCGCTTCATGATTCCCTGAATACTGGAAGCCCGAAAGTTATCTGAACCATTCTTCATAATCAGCCGATAGACCCCAACCACTTTCGGACTTTTGCGAAGAATCTCATCAGCAATAAAATCTTTGCGAGTGCTGTTGGCCTCGACAATTGCATGAATCAGGTTCTGCGGCACATCCCGGTAGTTGGCCAGTAATTGTTTGGTGTCTTTCGGCAAACAGTAGCCACCATAGCCAAACGAAGGGTTGTTGTAATGGTTGCCAATGCGCGGGTCCAGACATACCCCTTCGATGATTTGTTGCGTATCCAGGCTATGTACTGCGGCATAGGTATCCAGCTCATTGAAATACGCCACCCGCATCGCCAGAAATGTATTGGCGAACAGTTTGATGGCCTCGGCCTCGGTATTCTCCGTTAGCAGCACAGACACGTTCTGTTTGATTGCGCCACCACGTAGCAGGTCAGCAAATGCCTGCCCACGCGCAGAGCGCTCACCTACTACAATGCGCGAGGGGTGCAGATTGTCGTACAGCGCCCTACCCTCGCGCAAAAACTCGGGCGAAAAAATCAGATTGTCACAGCCTAGTTCGCGCTTGATCCGCTCAGTGAACCCCACCGGCACAGTGGATTTCACTACCATCACGGCCGCCGGGTTGATGCTCATCACATCGCGCACGACGGACTCAACCGAACGCGTATTGAAATAATTGGTTTCCGGGTCGTAGTCGGTCGGCGTGGCAATGATCACAAAATCCGCCCCGGCATAAGCGTCGTGCTTGTCGAGCGTCGCCCGCAGACTCAGAGTTTTCTCCGACAAGTACTGCTCAATTTCTACATCCTGAATCGGCGAATGCCTACCATTTAGTTGTGCTACCTTGTTTACGTCGATATCAAGTGCCACAACCTCGTTGTTTTGGGCGAGCAAAACGGCGTTTGAAAGGCCTACGTAGCCCGTGCCGGCAATAGCGATTTTTGTCATGATGCAATTGGTTCCAGTTTTCTATTCTGTAATGCGTGTGAGGTGCACGATTGAAGTATCAGGCCCTACCATACAAATCTTCAAAACAAACAATGTCGTCCTCACCAAGGTACCCACCAGACTGCACCTCGATCAATTCCAGCGGAATCTTTCCTGGTTTTTCCAGCAAGTGTACCTGCCCCACGGGGATGTAGGTCGATTGATTTTCAGTTAGCAAATACGTCTTGTCACCGTTGGTAATTTGGGCGGTGCCACTCACCACGATCCAGTGTTCGGCGCGGTGATGGTGCATCTGCACCGATAGTTTCGCCCCCGGCCGCACCGTGATGCGCTTCACCTGATAACGCTCTCCGCTGTCGATGCTGTCGTAAACTCCCCATGGGCGATATACCTCACGGTTATTATTGTGTTCTTTCCGCCCCAAGACCTTGATCTGGTCAACCACCTTCTTGACATCCTGCACCTGAGTCTTGTGCGCCACCAGGACAGCATCCTTAGTCTCGACCACCACAAGATCTTCCACGCCTACCGCGGTTACCAACCGGCTATTGGCATGCACATAGGTACCAACGCTCGCAAGCGCAATCACATCACCGAGCAACACATTACCCGCTGCGTCCTTGGGGCTTACCATGGCCCATGTCGCTCCAGCCCGCATCAAGTGGCACTGCCACTGCATCAGCAGTTTTCTCCATGACTGCATAGTCAATTGAATCGGCTGGGCATGCTTCAAATGCGGCCTTATCTACACGAACGAAAGTCAGGTCTTCCTCGGCGGCATCCATGGCAGCACGACAAGCCCGCAGCATTTCCGGAGCAAAACGCTCCAACTCCTCCAGATAGCGCCAAGCCGTAAATAAAAACATACCGCTATTCCAAAGAAAGCGGCCACTGTCCAGATAAGTCTGCGCGGCTGTTGCATCCGGCTTTTCCACAAAACGGGTCACCACAAAGCCACCGCCCAGCGGCTCGCCCTGCTCAATGTAACCGTAGCCGATTTCGGCATGTGTAGGAACCACACCGCAGGTCACCAGCTTGCCCGCCTGTACCAGCGGCAACGCGACCTCGATGCAACGGTGAAAACTCGGTACGTCATCGATCAGATGGTCAGCTGCCAAAACCAGCAGCACGGTTTGTTTGCCGGCTTCACCCTGCTTGCATGCGTGCAGGGCGGCCAGTGCAATGGCCGGCGCCGTATTGCGGCCAGCTGGTTCTAGCAGAATCTGACTGCCATCATAGCCAATTGTACGTAATTGCTCGGCTCCTAAAAACCGATGTTCTTCGTTGCAGATCAAAAGTGGTTCGGCTACATCCAACCCTTCCAATCGCTGGACCGTGGCCTGCAGCATAGTTTTCCCGCCTGGCGCCAGCGGCAAAAACTGCTTGGGATATTGCCCCCTTGAAAGCGGCCACAGACGCGAGCCAGTACCGCCAGCCATAATCACTGGTAAAACTTGCACGCTCAACTCCTGAAAATGTGGGACAAATACGCCTTGGTGTTTGAGTGAACATCTTCGCTGCGCGTCGCTTTTTGAGAGCTCCACCACTGAAACTCTGAATGCTGCACCAAAGGTATATCACCTCCTTTAGTAGAGTGCAGATGGACTTGGTATGCCAGAACAACATAATGGGTATTGGGGGCACCGGAACCGACACCGAAAGCACTGTCCCCATAAAAGTGCTCAAAAACACCCAAGAATTCTCCCTGAGCGCGTTCGAATGCTTGACCAAGCTCATTGATTGTCAAACGCCTGAATGCATCATCTAAGGTTTCATTCTTTCGAACACGCCCCCAGGAACGAACCAGGTGCCTTGGGCCGGTCGATTCAATCTTTTACCTAGCAAGATGTAACCTTGCTCATTTTGAACAATCAAATCGATAGAAACCAGTGGCGCGTAATTAATGACTAAACGAAAAACATGTTCATTGAACTGCATAGTAAATAAATATTAATCACTCAAGCAGCGAATGAAGATAATCAATCTGCTCAGCCAGAGGGAAGTGATGATTTCCAACAAAAAAGCCATTCTTATCTATATAATCAGCATTTGAAAGTTCTGAATGCACCGTGTAATCAAACCATTTCAGAACCTCATTCTTCGCGAAATTACCTGCGACAATAGGGCGGACATCTATTCGACTTTTTGCCAATTTCTCCATTAATGCCGACCTGCCGATTGGAGCATTTTCCGCTAGGGTCAAAGAAAAACCGAACCAGCTGCTTTGCCCTATTTCATGCTGCATCCTCAGCCAAGGATGTCCTTCAAATAAATTGGTGAAATGAAGGGCATTTTCTCTACGGACCTTAATCATCCCAGAGAGTTTCTTTATTTGCTCCTGACCAATCGCACCGCTCATTTCGAGTGGTCGCAAATTATATCCAGGCAACACAAACCGGAACGACTCTTCAAAAGCGTTATCGCTCTTTTCCGAGCAAACCAAGTTATTTTTTGGTAAATTACGCGTCCAACCATGCGCACGAATACAAAGCATGATGTGATATAGCTCTTCATCATCTGTTACAACCAGCCCACCTTCCATGGTTGAAATATGATGGCTGAAAAAACAGCTGAAAGTTCCCATCAAACCATGCGTGCCTGCCTGCTTATTTTCAAATACCGCTCCCAGCGATTCGCAGTTATCTTCCAATAAAATAATATCGCGCTGTCCAATGATATTTTTTATTTCATTGAAATCATTTGGATTTCCTAACAGATTTACCGCCAGGATAGCCTTGGTATTTTCATTAACAGCTTCGCGCAATTTATTAAAATCGATGTTCAGGGTGTTTCTATCGATATCAACAAACTTAAGCTTCAAGCCATACTGCTGCAGAGGATGATAAGTGGTGCTCCACGAAACTGCGGGAACAATGACCTCATCACCTCGCTTCAATGCTCCCTGCTTTTTGAAGATTAGCGCGGCGATCATAGCCAAGTTGGCGGAGGAGCCTGAATTAACCATAACGGCATAACGACTACCGACCCATTCCGCAAATTGTGTCTCAAATTGGGAAACCTCTTTTCCCATTGTAAACATACCGGATTTTATAACCCTTTGAATCGCTGCGTACTCGGCATCGTCCCAAGTAGTGCTGGCAAGTGGGTATTCCATATTATCTTCCTTGTACATTTAAATAGTATTGATATGTTTTTTCAAGACCCTGTTCAAGAGTATAAGCAGGTTTCCAGCCCCATTCACTTGCCTTAGTTGTGCTACTAAGCTTTCGCTGCATTCCCGTTGGCTTGCTAAGGTCGTGATGAAACTGACCACGATATCCAATTATTTTCGCCGCAATTTGATAGTACTCATTGACGGTATAGTCATGACCCAAACCGATATTCAATAGCGAAGGCATTTCATCGAAGCTCTCGATAGCCTTATAGATGGCGCTAGCTAGATCAGCTACAAACATAAATTCCCGACGAGCTTCCCCTGCCCCCCAAATTTCCACAGTCTGTTCATTATTTAGCTTAGCTTGATGCAATTTTGATATAACCGCAGGAATCATATGGGACCAGCGTGGATCAAATTTATCGTGTGGTCCGAACAGGTTACAGGGAATAACCGTTTTGTATTTCAACTCCGGGTGCTCGCGGCCGATATACTCCGCTAGTCGGGCCACCGTGATTTTCGCCAAGGCATAGCCCTCGTTGGTTGGTTCCAGCCTACCGCTCAAGATGTCCTCCTCAACCAATGCATCTTGATGGTCTTTAGGGTACATGCAGGTACTGCCAAAATTGATAAGTCGGGATACACCTACTTCTGCTGCCGCCATCAGCACATTCCGCCCCATATCCAAGTTATCGACCAGAAAATGCACAGGCTCCCGGACATTGGCCTGGATACCGCCGACCTTTCCAGCAGCGTGAATAAGAAAATCAGGCTGCTGTACATCGATGTAGCTTCTGACAGCCTTGTAATCAAGCAGGTCAAGAGTACTGCTGCTTGGTGTGAGCCACTCGAAAGCGCCTGAAGCAGGATGCTCCAAGAGATTGCGCCCAACCATTCCAGTAGCGCCGGTTAACATAATTTTCATGCAATACACCTACTCAATGCTCAATGGTCACGGGCGTAACATAGCCATGCTGTTTCAGCAATGCATGCTGACATGCCTGCGCCAAGTCATTGGCAACCATCTCCGCACACATTTCCTGCACCGTGATTTCCGGCACCCAGCCCAGTTTAGTCTTCGCTTTCGACGGGTCGCCAAGCAGCGTTTCAACCTCGGCGGGGCGGAAATAACGAGGATCCACTGCCACGACAATATCGCCCGGCTTGACCGCGGGCGCCTTGTCACCTTTTACATGAGTCACCACGCCCTTTTCATCGACTCCTTGCCCCTGAAACTCAAGCGTAATACCCAACTCAGCGGCTGACCAAATTACAAATTGCCGAACGCTATACTGGACGCCTGTAGCAATCACAAAATCTTCTGGATGATCCTGCTGCAACATCATCCATTGCATGCGGACATAATCCTTGGCATGCCCCCAATCACGTAACGAATCCATGTTGCCGAGATAGAGGCAGTTATCGAGGCCCTGTGCAATATTCGCCATACCGCGCGTTATTTTTCGCGTCACAAAGGTCTCCCCTCGACGCGGAGATTCATGGTTAAACAAAATACCATTGCAAGCATACATTCCGTAGGCTTCACGGTAGTTAACCGCAATCCAATAGGCATATAGCTTGGCTACAGCGTAAGGACTTCGCGGATAAAACGGCGTTGTTTCTTTCTGAGGGGTTTCCTGAACCCGTCCATACAATTCAGAGGTGGATGCCTGATAAAAACGCGTGCGTTTCTCCATGCCTAGAAACCGAATCGCCTCCAGGAGACGCAAGGTACCCATGGCGTCAACATCGGCTGTATATTCCGGTGCCTCAAAACTGACAGCGACATGACTTTGGGCTCCTAGGTTGTACACCTCATCGGGCTTAACTTCAGACAAAATACGTGTGAGATTCGATGAATCGGCCAAATCACCATAATGAAGCTTAAATTTAGCATTCTCAACGTGAGGATCCTGAAAGATATGGTCAATTCGTCGAGTATTGAACAACGAAGCGCGGCGTTTGATACCGTGTACTTCGTAGCCTTTTTCAAGAAGAAATTCCGCCAAGTAGGAACCATCTTGGCCGGTAATACCGGTAATTAAAGCAGTTTTCATATCTAAATCTTCCTTGATATTAAATCATGACTCAATACCCAACCCGGTATTTTTTACTCAAAGCAAAATCCGACACCTTTAAATAGATTCGAAAATTTGCCCAACCCGAATAACGAAAGCCTCAGAAATTTTCCGCCTACTCTCCAGTAAAACTGTTGTATCCGACGATATCCTATTAAACGTATCAATTAGCTCATTCAGTCGCTGCAAATATTGCGACTCATTTAACGAAAAAATCTCATGGTAAATATCATCAACTTCTCTGCCAGTACAATCAATAAAACAGCTTTTGTCGAACAACTCGTCAATGCCAGATTGGCCAGAATAATAAACTGGAATATTCCTTGCCATAATACTATGCCACCACTTCTCCGTAACATAGTTTTTACTGTTCGTATTCTCAAAACAGATATTGAACAAATAACCACCTGTTAACTGAAGTTTTCTTTCCTCCCAATCACCCCATGATTGTCCAAATCGACTTTCATCACCAGCAATACCTTCAGGCCAGCCCTGCCCAAAGATTGATACACACCCAATCGAATGGCCATGCAACGCCAAACTTCGCCTTAATTCATACAAATCAATATTAACACCATCAACATAAAACCCTTTCCCATTACCATGCTGAGATGCCATACATACAATTTTTTCTGGCTGCGAGCAAAGCCTCCGCTGATAATCAGCACTTGTGAAATGCTCAACTTTCTTATATCTGGCAACCCACAAATAATGGAATTTATCGACAAAAACATTCCCAGTAAATGCGTTCATTACATACACGGTGCGTCCATTAACAATAGAAACACCCATGGTATTTGAACTCCATCTTGGCTCATTTACCCAGTGCAAAAATTTAGCACTGGGTTTGGCACCATTACAGATGGAAAGCAACTTAATGTCTGATGAAATGACAATATCCGCCTGAGAAATATCATTTACAACGCTTAAATCAGCCGAATAAAATTGACGCAAAGCCAATATTACAGAACTAATCGGATCGGCCAGAAATATTTTAATCAATTACCCCTCCAAAAAAACTTATCGCCAGTAAAAACACTATGCCATCTCAAAATAGCCACATAAGTAGCCATCCCTCCCAGCACTCCAGATACTATTATCGTACAATGCTAATATTTAAACCTATCTATTAATTTCCAAACAATATTAAAGTGACGGAATATCACAGGAATAATTTCATTCCTAAAAAATATCCATGCCCACCTTTTGCAAATTCAAACGGCGCAGTATCGGTATAACAATTTATATGAAACGCGAATTACTGGATTTTCCGAATTGCCACTTATTGTTCACATTTACCTCTTCGGGTAGGTGGCGCAACATAAATACTATTGACACACCAATTACCAAACAATTTCAGCAACAACTTTGCTTTTTTTAATTCAAGAGACATTTCTTCATCAAAAAAAATAAAACCCAAAGCAATTTATTAAAATAAAGAGCGGGCTCTACAGAGCCCCCCTTTTCAAAGCGACTCAATGTGGCGCATTCGAATTGCCAAGCTCCTAGACTCAAATCCAACAATTCATCCACATTCGCTTTAGATATTGATTCGCAGTTCAAACAAAAAAATTCTTCACAGTCTCCCCCTTAACATAAGGCATAACCTGTTATGCTTCGTCTTATTAATTATAAAATCAGATCTAGCCAAAGATCCAAACAAGAGGATCAGGCCTCAATATTATATTTGGTCAGCTCAGCATAAATATTATCGAATTTCTCGCTATCAGAAATATCGTAAATCAAAGCAACATCTAATTTAGCGCCCTTATCACCATGGCTCACATCGTATTTATCTAGCTTTCGAACAGATATATTATTTTCCTGCAAAATCTCCGCTATTCGGACATCCTCAAATGAATAGACGAAGTCATCGAGTTCGCGTTTCAGCAAGTCAACCTTTTCAAAAAGCACAGGAAGAACATCACGACGCAGGAAATAGCCATAGCCACCCTTGGCAAATTCAAAAGGCGTCACATCAAAGCGATACGGTTTATCGAATCGCTTGTCGGAGCATTTTCCGAAGTGCCATTTGTCGTTCATCTTCGCCCCCTTGGGGTGTGTCTGGCCACCGGCATACTGCACTTGGGTCAGTTGCGGAAGGATGGCCGATGTAATTCTTGCGAGGTCGGGATAGCAGTCGTCGTCGATTTTGTATACGTGAGTGAAATCCATCGTCCTGTACAAGAACTGATATCCAAGGAGCAATTTGAGCAATAGCGACTCGTAATCGTCCTTGCAAGGCACGTAAAGAACATCTCCTGAAATCGTGGGATTCGTTAGATCAGGGTTACCCATGAGGAACAGATGACGATAGCCCAAACTAGCAAGTTCACGCGCCCAAGTTCGCCTCACCGCATCGGTTTTGGCAACATACTTGGCGCATGTGGGAATGAGAAATACAACATCTTCTGGACGCACAGGCATAGCCCCAGTCGCGGGAATAATCTTGAACGCCCGCGGATTCAACTTATCGCCAGCAGACTGAACCTGCCAGAAACGATCCAGCCCCTGACGCCTCAGGCTATCGGAGACGACCTTTAGATGATTAGTCTCTTGCACCTTTCGATGGCGGATGGAGGTATTGGATCCATGCCAACGGTAACTGTAGAGCACGTCATGAATGTGTCGGATGTTTCCACGCTCATAAAGTTTGAGCCACAAATCCAGGTCGACCGCGTTCTTGATCTTTTCGTTGCAACCAACAGTGCGCGACCATAGACGCTTCCGGAACATTCGAAAATGGGTTGCGATCATTCCGGTTGCCATCCATTCACGCGAGAAATCCCCTCCACACCAACCATCGCGAATATAGCGCCCAGAATCATCAATGTAGTCACAGTCTGTATAAACCCCATCGACGTTCATTCGGTCAAGTATCTCGACACACCGACGGACTGCATCAGGCTTAAGCATATCGTCGGCATCGAGTTGCCCAATGTACATGCCGCGACAAAATCCGATCGCCGTATTTGTCGCCTTGCCAATCCCGCCGTTTTCCTGAGTAACCCAACGCACCTTCGGGTTTTGCCCAAAGTATCGCTCCAGAATTTCCAAGGTCTGATCCGTCGATCCGTCATCGCAGATGCACACTTCTAGATCATCGAAGCTCTGGCCAAGGCAACTTTCAACTGCGTCCTTGATATAGCGCTCGGCGTTATATGCGGGTATATAAATCGACACCTTAGGAACATCGAACAACTCGCCCGAGGCATATTTTCTTACAGTAGGTGCTGGGCATTTTCGGCCAAACAGTTTTCGGGTAATGGCGTGCCCCTTCTTCCGAAAACTATCTTCGCCTTGATCCACCGGCTTCGCATCTACCAACGGTTCTTGGTGCAGCGAGACAATGTCCATCATTGGAATGAAATAAGCCCCTGAGTTGAACAAGCGATATCCATGCTCGCCATCCTCGCACCCCCAGTCGACGAAATCTTCGTCGACAAAACCTGCACTCTCAAAAAGTCGACGACTGAAGGCAATGTTCCCGCCCGCCGCCTTAGTAAACGGCCAGAGGTCATTGATCAGGTAATTCGTTTGTTCATAGACAGCAAACCGCCAATCGATAGAAATTCCTTCAGCATTTCTGCGATCCGCCACATCGTTATTTGGGTTGATACTGGGCAATTCGGAAACAATACGAATATCCCTTCGAATTGATTGGTCATCGATACCGGAAACGTCCACATACCGCCGATGACCAATCAACAAACACTCGTCGGATACATGAAGTACACGCATATATGCTTCGATATCACCTGGCAACGGAAGAATATCCGCATCCATGAATACGATGGAATCACCTTTTGCTTGTCTTAGACCAATATTTCTTGCTGCCGCGAGTTTGTACCCAGAATCTGCTTGTCTACAAAAATACAGATCCAAGGAATTTTCATACCGCCTAATAACGCTTAGAACATCATCGGAACTTCCGTCATCCACCACAATCACTTCAATCAATGATTTTGGATAGGTCTGATGCGTAAGTGCAGCCAGTGTATTGGCTAGTATTTGACTGCGGTTATATACAGGCATAATAATAGAAACACGCTTGGTGTAAGGCACGCCACTGTTAGCAAAAACAGACGCCCTTTCCAATATATGTCGATAATCGTTCGCTGCGCCGATCAATGGTGCCGGCTTGAATCCGACACCCAAAGTCGGATTCTGTCCGCGCGAACGCAGATCAGCCTGTATCTTGAAAGAGGGTTGGTCCAGGAAAAATCTGTTTGCTTCGTCAAAATGACCCAACTCAATTGACGCCTGTTCGGCAATCTTGTACGCATCCCGATTAATTGAATCCTTGGCTATCACCAACTTTGCTGTGTCGAGTGCGTCAGCGAAGCGGTCCGAACTCATTTCGACACGCGCCAAGGCAAGCAACTGCTTGACGTCGGCCGAAGCTGGCACTATAAGGGCCTTCAGGAGATTACGAGCTGCATCGAACTTTCCGTTAGCCGCCATGCGCAGCGCATCTTCAAGAGTCTGCCCGACAGGCTCCGTTCCATTGTTTGCCAATTTCTCCGCTACCTGATGGCTTTGCGATAGCGAATTACCGCCGTTCACTCTCTTTGTTCGGGCGATTTGCTCAAGGCATTCATCACGCTTCTGCCTATACAAAGAGAATTCAGGGTGCTTGGCCAGCAGTTGCTCTACCAGCATCAACGCTTCTTCGTACCTGCCTTCACGATACAGACGGTTTATCTCCTTTATGTCGAGAGATTTTTGTGTAAGTACGGCGTCCATTCAAGTCAATCCTGAAAAAAATCACAATTAGCAAGGCCATTAACTGCCTTAATAAAATCCTGCGCGATGCAGGACGCAAAGTGAATTGCGCCTAAGTTTCGTTACCGAGGAACACTGCTGAATTGAAACAGAATAGGTTCTCCCCCCTGCAATAGAGCTGGAAGTCATACTTGTTCAAAGCCAATTGGAAGTTTCGCGACGTCCTTCTGTCCGGGAACAGCCAATCATGCAATTCGATGATGATTACTGGAATCCTTGCCAACCACTCGCAGTCTCCAGAGAAAAGCAAATCTTCGCCCCCTTCAATATCGATCTTGAAGATCATCGGCGAATAGTCGAGCCTATCAGCATAAGATAGAATCTCTTGGGGTCCGATGCATAGAACCCCCCGTCCACCGTCATCAGCCACGCGAAAGCCCCAATCACTTTCACCAGGATCTTGGAAACACAGCGTGCGTTTTCTATCCGCCACAGCCCCACAGAACAAGTCCACCGGAGATCCTGCGCAGTTATGGCGAAGCAGTTGGCAGTTCTCAAGGTCCGGTTCAATTGCAAGCACTCTTGACTTGGGAAATTTCCTCAAGAACCACTGACAGCTGGCACCTATGTTGGCACCAGCATCTATGATCAGTGGCGTTCTGCCTGACGTGATGGTTTCGTCGAATAGTTTGGTAAGCCGCTTACCTTGGGAAATCCAGGAAAAGTCATATTGATTTTCGATAAATATTTGCTTAATGACGCCAAGATCACCCTTGCTGTCGGGCCGGTGGTATATCGGAAGAACTGAGCCGGGCGACTTTAACGCCTCGCCAATAATAGGCCTACCAGTTACTTCACCGACCAGCCCGGCAAGCTGCGGAGCAACTTCGGTGGAGCAATCCTCAAGAAGAAGTGCCAAGCTGGCCGAATCGAGTAAATCACGAGTTGTATCGGATAGATATTTAACTCTTCCCAAGACTGCCGTGCTCTCTGGCCCAAAAATAAGCCCCCCCAAGGACTGATCAATTTCATCGAGCCCCTCCGTTAGAGCAACTAGTGTCCGGGAAAAACTCTGCTTCAATTCAAAAAATCGCTGCCGCTGGCAGTCTCGCGCCTTGAATTGCGCTTCCAGTAGCGCCTGCCGGTCCACTGCGATTTTCGCCTGCTGGTCGCGGTCAACCGCAAGCTGGTCTAGTTGCACCTGAAGTTCCTGTGCAAATTTCGCTTGTTCGTCTTTGGCCTTGGTTGCTTGTTCGCTTTGCTGGGCGCGTTCGGCGGCCAGCTTTTCCGCCACCGCCTTGGCCTGGGTCAGTTGCTCGACTTCCTTCACCAGTTGCTGCGCCCTACCCACCTGCTCGTTGCGCGCCGCCGCAAGGTCCGCCTTATCCTTCTCCAGTTGCGCCTTGCCTTGCTTTAATTCTTCATTGTCTTGACAAAGCTGTTGTATTTCGAACTCATATTGCTGTTTCAGACGATCAGTTTGGATTTCAAGGCGGCGATGCCCATTACGAACATACAGCACACGCAGTACGTTGGGATTGGTGCCTTCTTCGACAAACGCTGCTTGATATCCCAAAGGCTCTAGTAACGCGTCAGTCTCGGCTTTTGCGCAGCCTTGATCCAGAACACCCGCAGCTTGATCAAGCACCCGCAGGTCGATCACGTCAAACTGTTCCAGTTGTTTTTCAAGCCCGTGGAGAATTCGGGTAGCTGGCAGACAATCGATGCAGAGCCAGTTGTAAGCTTCGGCATGGTTTTCACGCTGCATCACGGCCGATAAAGTAGTCGACGCTTGTGCTCTGATCTCCATGCAGCCGATATTACGCCAGACAGCCTTGAGTACCTCGGGATCCAGCAAACCGCTTTCATTGGGATTGGAAGCGACATAAAAACTGGTTTCTGATTCTTCGTCGCTAACCAAGGCTTTTAGCGCTGTCCAGCCCGGTCGATTCTGAAAATTATTTGCCAGGTATGAAAAGGCGAGGTCATCCGCTTCGATCGCCAACAAGCGGGGAAGGCGGTCGAAACGTTCGCCTGCCAGTGCCGAACCATTGCCTGCTCCCACGTGGATCAATCCGGTACATGGATATAGATACTTAAGGCAATTCGTAAATATTTCTGTAGTTATCATGGTGTTCCTTGCACTTATCCAACGGCGGGTATTACTTGCCGGCGCGTTCGCGTTTGAATTCGCGAATCTGTTGTCTCATCAGCCAGGGCAGTTTGACCCAGCCCATGGGTGACCTGTAATTAGCCAGCAAGGTGGCACCCAAGCGATAGGACAGATGTCGCTTGACGCGTTCGCCTTCATATACGTCAGCATATTGCGACAACGGCGGCAACCTTTCCCCTTCCCGGGATAACTTGTCTTTTTTGAACCGGCGAGCCTCGCTCAGCAGAGCAATTGGCATACCTAACCAGCCCGAGATGGAATTTGACCGGGAAATCATCAGCGCGCCCAATCGGTAGCTGAGCTGGCGTTTGACACGGTCAGCGGCACCGTAATGCCGACGTGGGTGTTTTGCGACATTCTGGTTGGCCGCCTGAGCAACCCGCTGCTTGAGCTGCTGGTTTTCCAGGTAGTAACGTTCAAGCTCTTCCTGGACCTGGTGGAGTTGCAGCAGAAGCAACTCGTTTTCCTGCTGCATTTCAAGGGGCGGCGCTTGCTGGACTTGCTTGTTTTTTTGCTCCAGTACCTTGATTTTGCCTTCAAGGTCGCTTTGCGCCTTCCTGGCTGCAGCCTTAGCCTCGTCAAGCTGGCTTTCCAAGGCCTTTTTCTGGGATTCTGCGCTGGAGTTTGCTTCGGCCAAGCCTTGTTTAAGTGCATTAATCTCTTGCTTTAACGAGCCATTCACAAGGAAATGACGTTCCAGTTCCTCTTGAACCTGATGGAGTTGCACAAGCAAGAGTTCAGCTTCACTTTGTTGCTGATTCAGCTGGATTTCAAGTTCCGACTTTTCCGCTTGTTTGACTTCAAGCTGGGCCAGGGTTTGGGTGAGCTGGTTTTCGGATGCTGCCAGCGCTTCACCTTGCAAGCGAATCTGTGCCGTTAGCGCAGAAAAGCCATTCCATGCAGCCAGAGCATTGCTTGTTTTGCCCGACACCAAGGGGAAATCTGCTTGCGATTGCAATTCTTCATAGGCGCACCGCCAGGGGAGTTGCTCCTGGACCAGACTGGAAGCAAGGGATGTCTCAAGGAGATCCAGTGCCATTGAGACAATCGAGTTGCTGGTATCACGCTCCAGCGGCCTCTGCAGGCGAGAGGCCAGTGCTTTGTCGAAACCTTCAGGATTGGTGCAGGCCTGTTCGGCATGGACCAGCAGGCAGCGGTCACTATGCCGATGATAGAAATGCATCAAGGCGGTGTAGAAGCACTGCCACTCGTTGACCAGGCGATTAATGTCCTCACCTGCGAGTTCTCGGCCTGCACTTGCCCGGACCAGTACGTGTTCGAGTGAGTCGTAGACGAAAATGAAATGCATCGCCGGATCGATGGCATACCAATAATCGAGCAAATAGATACATTGCGGATCAGACCATCCCCAAAAACCGACGTCACTGTTACCCATGAAAAGGTCGAGCGCCAATATCTGCCAAATGGATGAAGGTACAAGCTGTTCGATCTTTTGTGAAAAATCAGGAACGACGCCAGCCCGTTTCAACAAATGGGCTGAAACCTCACCGGGCGCCAATCCCTGCTGGCGCGTCGCTTTTGCAGGCACCATGCCAACCCCCTGCAAAACAGCCTCGACCCTTCGATAATCGGTCATGGGGTGGCCGACGATTAGCACTGCTCGCTCAGCCCTGACTTTGCTAATTGCGTTGCCGTTCATTTCGATCTTTTGAGGGAGGTCGTGTTTCATAGGCCAATCACCACTCTAGCTGCAATTGCAATCTGATAAACCATTGTCATCAAGTCCTTGGCGATTTCGCGGGATTTAACATCCACCTTGGGAAGTACGAGAATTTCGTCACCAGCCACGATGTTGGCCTGTTTACCATCCTCAAAACTGCCATCGCGGTGAGCCACTACAACACGTGATGTGTCAGCATTTTGGGTATAACCACCAGCCACCTTGATAAAGTCATCCAGGTCGTATTTTTTGTCGAATGCCACCGCATTTGGGAAAAGTACTTCGCCGCCAATAAGAACAAGGCCGTCCTTTGCGGGAATCCGGATAATGTCGCCATTTTCCAGAAGCAGATCATTCCGTTGCTCGGCCTTGGATATCACCACCTGCCCACCAGGCTCGATCTGTTTCGCTCTCTCTACCCATTTCAGGATTAGATTGGCCTCCTCGGCGCGCAGGGTGGCTTCGGTATTGGTCCCTGATCTAGCGGTGAGAACAGATGATTCGAGTGTTTTTAGCGAGACTGTCAGCATCTGCTTTTGTCTCTCTTTTATAGAAAGTCGAAATAGCTGGGGCTTTTCGGAATCGGAACGTTCGCTGTATTTGATATTCCCCATCAATTCGCCCAAGCGGGCGCCATAGGGTAAAACATATTCCTGAGCACTTTGATGCTCACCCTCGACTCGCACCGTAATCGTTCCCGGCTTTTTATCAGCAGTGAAATCCAGTTCATCGCCGTTCAAGAGCTCGATCTGGCTAGCCTGTGATATTGGGAAATATTCAGTGTTGGTTACATCGCCAGAATTTCGGACCACCCGAACGTGCGTGGCTGATGGCTTGGGCTTGGCTACCTGAATAAGATCAGCGACGGTACGCCGCTCACTGGAAAACTCGAAGCGCTTGGCGCTGGCTACCAAGCCACTAACCTTTACGGTCGACTGCCGTGGCAAGACAAAAATCACGTCGCCCTCAGCCAATTGGACCAGCGGGATGCGGCCTTGCAATAGAAATTCGTACAGGTTGACGGTGGCCCTTGTGCGGCCTCCCCTTTTTACCTGAATATTAAGGAAGGAACCGCGTTCCGTATCGATTCCACCGGCCTGATCCAAGTAGGAAAGCAAGCTATCCATGCTGGTACCGTTATAAAGGCCAGGACGGCCAACAAAGCCACCCACAAAAACCCGGACCGGCTGCGCTGCCGCCAGGCTCGCATAGCTAGAGACGTTGGCCCGGAATATACGGCGCACAGAGGTATCTACCGCTTTTTGCAAATCGTCGTTGCGCACCCCTAGGACCTGCACAGGGCCAATGTGAGGCAGGAATATATTCCCTTTTGGATCGACCTCAAAAATCCCCTCGAAGTCAAAACCACCCCACAAGCGAATTTGAATCCTATCTCCCACCATGATTGCGTAATCGGGGTTGAAGCGGCCTGGGCCTTCCTTGGCGAAGGCGCCGGTAAAAAGATTGGCGCCAAATACATCGCTTGTTGCGTTGGCGGCGTGATCTTGAGCAACCGGTGATACCGGTTTGTCCTGACGCATAGCTGGAACAGGCTGCGAATCAGGCGTCGTGCCAGATTTTTCCTTGATGGTGTAGCTCCCCGCGTTACTCCCCGCCGCTGGTATTTCCGAAAGCCCAAGAGATTTCCTGAGTAGGAACGGGTCGGTCGTCTGGGCTATTGCCACAGGCAATGCGACACACAGGCCGCATAGGAGCAGCAGTTTCTTGAAACCTGGATTCATAAGATTAGTCCTGATGATCTCGAATGATGGCTGCCAGCAGGTGCACCAAACCCGCCAGAATGATGGCCATCATGATGAATGCGGTAATGTTGTAGAGCCTTCTGGGCTCCAGCGGGTATTGCGGCAGGGAGGGAGACTGCAGAACGGATACCTTGGTCAGTGTGCGAAGCGCCTCGATGCGCCCCTTTTCGAGAGCGACTAACGCTGTCTTGTAGATGTCTTCCGCAAACTTGGCAGTCATTTCCAGGCGCTGGTATTCCTCCACCGTCTTGTTCAGAGTTTGTCCTTTGGAAGAGGTCAGCCTGCCTTGTTCTTGCTGCAACTGTTTCTCGATGCCCTGAATTTGCATGTCGAGTTCAATGACACCAGGTGCAGTTGGGCTGAGATAGCCCAGCAAACTTGAGCGGCGAGCCTTGAGATCGGTTAGTTGAGCCTCAAGCCGGTTGACTGTGGCCAGCAAGGTTTCTGCCAAGGACTGTGGAGAAAGCATGCCCTTGCTATTTTGGTAAGCCAGTAGAGCCTGTCGACTCACGATAGCCTTCTCTCCCATTTCGGCGACCTGCTTTTCGAGAAAGAGTACTTGCTCACGGGCACGGCGGTGCCCGAGTTCATTCATATAGCGCTCCCCCTCTTCAACCAGGGTAGAAACGATCGCTTGGGCCATTTTTGGATCATAGGCCTGCGCCTTGATGATCAGAACGCCGGCATAGTCGTCAAATTCGGCCTGTGTGCGCTGGAGATAATAGCGATGGAACCATTCCTGCTCGATGTCCTTGCGCCACATGCGCGACAGAATATCGTGCTTCCCATCGCTGTAATGTGTTCTGAGGTTGAGTTTGGCATCCAGCTTGTTAAGCATATCGACAGAGAGAAGATGGGTCCGCAAGAGCAACTGATCAGCTCGACTCCCCCCCCCCGCACCAGCCATCAACGCACCTAGATCAATTGATGTACTAGCCGCCATGTCGGTCCGTTCGATAACCACCTGAGCTTCGGAAACGTATCTGTCCGATGCAATGATTGCCCAGTAAACGGTTGCCAGGGCCATCGCAAAAGCCGCTACCGCAAAGGTTCTTCGACGCAGGATGGCCGGCGTGAGAGTACGATGGAATGCTTCGAATATTCGTTGCGCCCTGCTGGCCCCCGGCAGAGATTTGATACGGTCAATCATGCGTTGATGCTTTCTCGGTAATTTTTGATGGCGTCATCGAGTTTTTCGAACCAGTACGCCTTGCCTTCGTGCAACCAGATTCCCGCAGTGCAAAATTTTCTTAATGTGCTTTCGCTATGGGAAACCATAATCAAACCAGCTCGCTCGGCCAACTTGTCGAAAGCAGCGGCTGCCTTTTTAGCAAACAGTGCGTCTCCAGCCGATGTAACTTCGTCGGAAATATAGACATCGAAATCAAAGGCCAGCGAAATGCCGAATTTGAGACGCGACTGCATCCCTGATGAATAAGTTTTAACCGGTTCATCGAATGCCTCACCAATTTCGGCAAATTCCTCGATGAATGCCAGTTTCTCTTCAATATCTGCCTCGTGGCCATGAATCCGGCAGACGAACTTGGCATTTTGCCGCCCAGTGAGCGAGCCCTGAAGCCCACCAACCAGCCCCATGGGCCAGGATACCCTGCAGCTACGTACCACCCTGCCCCGATCCGGATAATCGATACCACCAATTAATCGAAGCAATGTAGATTTTCCGGCGCCGTTTCGACCGACCAAACCAACACTGACATTCCTCGGAATACTGAAACTGGTGTCCTGCAACACCCATTTGCCTGGACCGTGTTCAGTCAGATAGCGTTTGTAGAGATTCTCGACGACGATCATTTGGCGATCAATCTTTGCGCAAAACGCTGATGCAGGGCCAGCCCAAGAAAAACTGCAACTAGCCCACAGATATAGAGATAAGCGAGGTCGAATTCCGGTACCACATGGTAGTACGAAGAAAATCCTAAGTGAGCGGCCTCCAGACCATGCACGATGGGATTCATTACCAACCAGCCTCGGTAAGGCATTGGAACCGATGCAATCGGCAGCACTACCCCAGAGACGAGGTATAAAGGCATCATCAAAAATGTCAGGACAAAATTGGTTTCCGGGACCAATTCGATTGAAACTGAGAATATCAGCCCCCCCCCCAAGCCTAGCAACCATAGCCCCCCTATCGCCAGAAGAACCAGGATCGGATCAGAGGGAAATGCTGAAACCCCAAAAATACTCAAACCAGCAAAGACGATGATCGAAATCAAAACCATCAGTATGCCCTCGAGAAACACCCGGACAAGCACGGTGTCAACGGGCCTGACCTGCCGATAGGCAAACAACGCCGCATTGGAAGAAATCGAACTTGCGCCTTGGTTCAAAGTCCTTCTGAAGAAAAAAAAGGCGAGAAGACCTGAAACGATCCACACCACGGCGCTTATACCGCCAACCACGCGATGGCCGATCACAGTCAGCATGGAGGTCAGAAAAGCAATGTGTGCAACCGGTTCGGCCAGCAACCAGAACCAGGGAGCGCGCCCCCCTGTGATACGCGTTAATGCCTCGCGCAAGAGCAAAGCGCGCCAAACCGAAAGCGTGATGCTCAGCGAGGAACGCATTGCCTCTGTCATCGTGACGGTTACAGGATTGCCGCGAGCATGCTGATCGCTTGGTCTATCTGGCCCGGCGTATGTGTCAGGCCCATGAAAAATCGCAAGCGCGCTGCCTTTTCTTCTACGGCCGGGTAGATTATTGGCTGGACATTAATTCCATTCTCGAAGAAATGTTGGGAGTATTTTGTCGCCTTAAGTGAACTGCCAATAATGGCCGGAATAACGGCATAGCCATGCGAGAGTCCCGTATCGATACTATTAGCCTTTGCCTGAGCCAGGAAATAACCCGCCCGCTCACGCAAACCAGCGATACGCGTTGGCTCATCCAACATGATCCTGAGGGCAGCCAGTGAGGCGGCAGCCATCGTGGGCGCAATACCAACGCTGTACACAAAGCCAGGTGCGGCGTATTTAAGGTGTTCGACCAGTGCTTTTTCGCCCGCGATATAACCACCGCAGCCGGCAAAAGCCTTGCTCAGCGTCCCCATCCAGATATCGACCGCACTGCCAGCCAAACCAAAATGTTCGCGAATGCCGCGCCCGGTTTCGCCGAGAACACCAAGCGAATGTGCCTCGTCAACCATCAAAAAGGCCTTGTAGCGCTGCTTTATATCGACGAAACGTGGCAGGTCGGGAATGTCGCCATCCATGCTATAAAGGCCTTCGATAACGATCAGCGTTCGTTCGAAATTGCCGCGAATTTCATTCAGGATGCTCTCAAGCGAGTCTGGGTCGTTGTGATTGAAGGCTCGTCGGGTGGCGCCGGACAGCTTGATGCCTTCGAAAACGCTGTTATGGATCAGGCTGTCATGGATGACCAGATCCTTGGGGCCAAACAGCGTGGCGATGGTCGTCACATTGGTGGCATGGCCGCTGACGAAGACGATGCAGTCCTCAACCTCGTAGAGGCCGGCAATGGCTTCTTCGAGTTCCCGTTGAATTGGCCGCTCTCCGGCCACCAAGCGGCTGGCAGAGGCAGAAGTACCGTAGCGGTCAATGGCATCCTTGGCCGCCTGGTTGACCCGTGCATCGCCTGACAAGCCAAGGTAGTTGTAGCTGGAAAAATTGATGTAGGGCTTGCCGCCGATCATAGTCGTGGCATCGGCCACGCCGTCATGGGTCTTGAAATAAGGATTCTCGATACCCAGCTTGCGGGCAGCCGCCTGCGGGATGGCCACTTTTTCGTAGCCAGGAAACTTGTCGAAGCGGCAAAATTTTTCCGGAATATTGGCAAAACTTGACGTCGACCGCAGAACTCCCGAAACATTCTCTGGCTGGTTATTGCGTCGAGCCAGGAAGCGCTTGACCAGTTGTTCCTTGGCATTTCCGACGAGTCCGAAATTTTGTTTGCTCATTGAGTGGCCTGCTCTTCTTCGATATCTGCCACAACGGCATCAAGGACTTCACGCGAGACTGTTTCGCCGTGCTGCGCCACTATATTGGATACTGTCACGGCCAGATCGCTGGTTTCTTCGCTCGAACCGTCCTTTGAGGCCAAGCGCTCCTTGATCTTGGCAGTCACTCGCTCGATGGTAGGCCCCTCGTTGAGCATCATGGCGGGAATCTGAATACCGAATCGCTTCTCCAGGCCCAGCGCCAGTTCGACACCCATCAGCGAATCCAGACCCAGGTCATGCAGGGAGCGAGCCGGGTCGATGCGCTCCGGGCTTACGGCGAGAATCTGTGCCACTTCCTGGGTGACCAGATGGGCGACCAAAGTTTGCACCTCGGCCGGCGACTTGCCTTCGACCATGGCGTGGAAATCATTGAGACTCTCGGCATTTCCGGTGGCTTCGTCGGCATGGCGACGCAGGCTGGTGAAACGCGGCCCCTGAGCCGAAGGTAGAAGGCGGGTCAGTGCAGAAAACTGGAAGTCGCCAATCGCCACGTTCGCTTGCTGCGCCAAGAGCGCGTGGCCGAGCATCCGCAGCGCCCCTTCGGCGCTTAGTGGTTCGGCCCCGAGCCGGCCCTCAAGGCTATCCTTAACTAGCTGATTGCGTGTCAGGTAACCTGCATCGCCGATAGGCCCCCAGCCGATGCAGGTTACCGGCAGGCCGTTGGCGCGGCGCAGCACAGCGAGCCCTTCAAGCCAGGCGTTAGCAGCGACGTAATTGGCCTGGCCAGGATTGCCGATGTAAGTGGTGACGGAGGAATAAAGCATGAAATGATCAAGCGGCTGATCATGGGTTAGTTCATGGAGATTCCAGGCGCCCTTGATCTTCGGCTTTATGACAAGAGACATGCGCTCGGGGTCGAGATTGCTTATTAGCGCATCGTCGATAACCATGGCGGCGTGGAAAACCCCCTTAAGCGGCAGCAGATCTTCGCGGCGGAGCGCCTGGACGAGCGATTCGCGGTCGGCGACGTCGCAGGCGAGAACGATGGCTTGTGCGCCCAGGGCCTGAATGCTGGCGACCACTTCTTCAGCTCCCGGCGTAGCGGCACCGCGACGGCTCAACAGGACAAGTTGCCCAGCTCCGTTACGAGCCAGCCAGCGCGCCGTTTCCAGCCCGAAGCCGGAAACGCCGCCGGTAACCAGATAGGCCCCCTTGGCATCAAAGCGGATTGCCTGGTGTTGCGGCAGCAGTGATTGCGGCACGATGCGTGCGCCGTCGAAGCTGACGACGACCTTGCCGATCTGCCTCGCCTGCTGCATGTAGCGGAAGGCGTCGACCACCCGCTCGGCCGGGAAGGCGCGCACCGGTAGCGGCGATAGAACGCCGTCGTGGAACAGGGCCATGACTTCACGGAACAAGCGCCCGGCGAGATCCGGCCGGGCGATCAGCAACTGGTCGGCGTCGATACCGAAATAGCTGATGTTGTCCTTGAATGGACGCAGGCCGATCGGGGTGTTTTCGAAGAAATCGCGCTTGCCGAGTTCGAGGAAGCGGCCGAAGGGACGCAACACGTGCAGGTTGCGACGAATGGCTTCGCCGGCCAGCGAATTGAGCACGATATCGACGCCCTCGCCATCGGTGGCAGCCAGGATTTGGTCGGCGTAGGCCAAGCTGCGTGAGTCGAAGACGTGATCGGCACCGAGCAGGGCGACGAACTCACGCTTTTCGTCACTACCTGCCGTGGCAAAGACTTCGGCGCCAAGATGACGCGCTAGCTGTACGGCGGCGATACCGACCCCGCCCGCTGCACCGTGGATCAGGAGGCGCTCACCGGGTTGCAGGTTGGCAAGCTGCTTTAGCGCGTAATAGACGGTGAAGAAGACAGTCGGCACAGTAGCCGCTGCCTCGAAGGACCAAGCTTCAGGCTTGGGCGTCACGGCGTTGGCGCGGGTCACGACATGGCTGGCAAAACAGGCCGAGCCGAAGCCCATGACCGTATCACCCGGTGCATATTCATCGACCCGACTGCCAACGCGGGTGACAACGCCGGAGAACTCAAGGCCCAGGCTGGGACCAGCGAAGCCGTGTTCGACAGCTTCGTCGGGTAGCAGCCCCATGACGTACATGATGTCGCGGAAGTTGAGGCCTGTGGCAACCGGACGGACCTCGATCTGGTCGACATCCAGTTCGCGCTCGGGCTGCTCCAGCCACAGCAGGTTACGCAACTGCCCGGGGACGCGGAAATCGAGGCGATAACGCTTGCCACCCCGCCCCTTGCCACCAGCAGCTGCAAGCTGGTTTTTCTGCATGCGCAACGCGTGACGGCTACTGGTCAGGAGGACGACTTCGCTCTCGCCATCGGGATGGAAGAGTTCATCCGCCAGCCATTCGGCCAACGTCTGGGCCTTGCCTGACCTTGGCAAATCAATTAGCTGGCAGGCTAGGCCCGGGTATTCGTTCATCACCACGCGACCAAAGCCCCAAAGTGCGGTATGGGTCGGATTGCAGGATTGGCAGTCACCCAGCCCGTCGACCGGAGCCCCCCCCCGGGTCACTAGGGTGAGTTGCGGCATCTGCGCGCCGGCAGCCAAAGCCTGAACCAAGTTGAGTCCATCGACCGGCAGCGTCGTGTCGTCTGGCCCATGATCGCCGGCAATCAGCAGTACATGATCGATAGCACCATCAAACTTCTGCTGCAGACTGCCCAGCAGTGCCACCGCCGATTCCCGGCGGCGCAAGCCTTCGCCATACTCGATGCAGATAGCGACCTGGTCACGTTCCACCATGATCTGCTGCAGTGCATGGGCGATTTCGGCCGTCGCCTTATCACCGGCAAGCAGCAGCCAACGGGCGGTTTCCGGCAAGGCTTCAGCGACCGCCGATTCGCCACATTTGGCGAACAGCAGGTAGGCGCCGACCGGACTCCCGTCGCCGGCCGGCTCACAGCAAATTTCGATGTCTTCAAAACCGAGCGCACCAAGTTCAGCCTGCCAGGTTTGCGGTGCTTGCAGGCGCACAGTCCCCCAGATAAGTTCGCCAGCCAGATCGGCATAACGCTCGGCCAGCACCAGTAGGCCGCCGCTGGCCAGGCATCCCCTAGCCCAGGCCAGCATAGCCCGCGGGTTGGCAAACCCGTTCGTCGTATGGCGCAGAATGATTAGGTCGTAGCAGGCAGGCAGGCGGGTCTTGGCCTTGAGCATCGGCGGCGAGGTTTCCAGTTCAGCGACACTGACCCACTCATCGTCCTGATACTCGTGGCGCAGATGGTCGCAGGCTTCCGGATCGCCATGGGCAAGCACATAATCGACAGCGGTGGTCGCTATGCGATGCCCAAGCTGACGCGGCACTTCGCTGAGACCAGCCGAAATCTCGAGTACGCGCAGCCGGCGGTTGGCCGGCAGGCACTTGACCAACGTTTCGAGCAGTTCCTCGACTGCCAAGCGATTACCGCGATAGGTAATCGAGTCATCGAACAGGGTCTCGAACTGATGGCTGCGCTGCACCTTGGCAGCCAGCCCGGCGGGATCGAGCGCGCCGCGCAACAACGGCGCCAGGGCGCGCCCCATGCGCCCGACCAGAACCAGTTCGGACATCCCCGCCGGGTATTCGGCCAGCAAGGTACGCCAGATTTCGACAGCCAGCGGCATGTCACTGTCGAGCAGTTTCCAGCCGCCTTCGCCGCGTTGCAGATAGGATTGCTCGACCAGCAGGTCGCGAACCCAGAACAGCAGGCGGCGATGCTCATTACTGAGTGAGCAATTATTGTCAAGCCAGCCCTGTGCGTTTTCCGGCTGCTCAGCGAGCAGCGTACACATGGCTTCGTGAGCAAAGGCGCTGACCAGGGCGTCGAGCAGCGGCTGTGCTTCGCCAAAATAAGCTTCGCGCTTAAGTTCTGCTTCCTGGTTGA
>Ga0316604_10000741_pt1 | contig 35218 bp, 35 predicted proteins | sample OWC_soil_day20_C_FD_207650 | JGI IMG/M metagenome (GOLD analysis project Ga0316604, IMG submission 207650) | Wetland soil microbial communities from Old Woman Creek delta, Ohio, United States - OWC_soil_day20_CT | ecosystem: Environmental > Terrestrial > Soil > Wetlands | place: USA: Ohio... | reverse complement strand
CCTCGTTTGTCAAGAACTTTTTTCACCGTTTTGCGGCGTCTTTTATTCTCAACGTTGTCCGCGTTTCGTTTGTCTCAAGCGAACAGTTGATAGATTACCAGACTATTCCCCCTTTGTCAAGAGCTAATTTGATAAATTCTTCATTTTTTTATAGAGAAATGATCCTATCTTGTTAGTTGATGCCATCCTCATTAAGCTTTATCATGACCCCTTTCATATATTTATAGGTTGCTTTCCTAAAAAAATCATGATATTATTGATACTAAGTCATACTAAACACAATTTAATTGCTGCATTTTCTTAACTTTTTAAGTTGCGAGTTTTGTTCTGTCAGGAGGATTCTATGCCAATCAAAATTCCAGATTCTCTCCCGGCGCGCACGATTCTTGAAGGGGAAAACATATTTGTTATGACAAAGTACCGTGCGCTGCATCAGGATATTCGACCTCTCAATCTGTTGATTCTGAACCTGATGCCAACCAAAATTGTCACCGAGACACAGTTGCTGCGCAAGCTTTCCAATACTCCTCTTCAAATTGAGGTAAGCTTGCTGCAAACCTCAAGCTATCGTCCTCAAAATACGGACAGCAACCATCTGTCCTCCTTTTATACCACCTTTGATCAGATCAGGGACAATTACTATGATGGTTTGATCATCACCGGCGCTCCTGTGGAAAATCTGGACTTTACCGAGGTGGATTATTGGGACGAGCTTTGTGAGATTTTAGACTGGAGCAGTGAGCATGTGTATTCCACACTCCACATCTGCTGGGGCGCGCAGGCTGGTCTGCACTACCATTATCATCTTCCAAAATACACGTTGCCTCAAAAGGTGTTTGGAATTTTTGAGCATCGCGTCTTAAAACCAAATTCTCCCCTCTTCCGCGGGTTTGACGATACCTTTTACGCTCCGCACTCCCGTTATACGGAAATACGGGCGGAGGATATTGCGACAATACCGGAGCTGGAGATCATATCGACTTCAGATGAGGCCGGGCTGTTTGCGGTCAAAACCCAGGACAGCAGGCGCTTCTTTATTATGGGTCATCCGGAATATGACGCCGACACCCTGGCCAAGGAATATTTCCGTGACAAGGACAAGGGATTGGATATTCAGGTACCCACCCACTACTTCCCTGATAATAACCCTACGCTGACTCCCGTCGTCAGGTGGCGCTCCGCGGGTCAGCTTCTCTACACGAACTGGCTGAATTACTATGTCTACCAAACGACCCCCTATGATTTGAACCAGATCAAGTTGTAGGCAAACTACAGGATCAGGAGGCATTTTTGTGGCAGAGAGAATACTGATTGTCGATGATTCGGAGGATGTCCGTGAACTTCTAGTCATGTATGCAAAATATGAGGGGTTTGAAACAATTGAAGCCGAAAATGGCGAAAGCGCGGTCGCGTTGTGCCGTAAGGATCATTTTGATTTGATTATGCTTGACGTGATGATGCCCGGTATGGATGGCTTTGAAGCCTGCCGGGCCATCCGCACCTTTTGCTCCACGCCCATTTTAATGCTGACCGCCCGGGGAGAGGAATATGACCGGATTCAGGGCTTTCGCGAGGGTGTCGACGATTACGTTCAAAAACCGTTTTCTCCCCGGGAGCTGATGCTGCGGGTGGAGGCCATTTTGAAACGAAGCCGCACCAAGCAGACCCATCCGCGTCTTTTGGAGTCCTCTGGAATTACCATGAATCAGGATGCCCGGCAGACAGCGCTTGACGGCATGGTGATTACACTGACGCCCAAGGAATATGATTTACTCCTGCTGATGCTCACAAACCCCAACGTCGTCCTGACCAGGAAATTTCTGCTTGACAGTGTCTGGGGCGGTCAGCGCTCTCACGATGACCGGACGCTGGATACCCATATCAAGCAGTTGCGCCACGCACTGGGCCATTATTCCATGCGAATCGTGACGATACATAGCGTCGGCTACCGCTACGACGAAAATAGATAGTGTCCGCGTCGGAAACACAGGTTTCCGGCGCTTTTCATTTTGATACGCTGTTTTTCCATACGTCCCTTTAAATTTTTGGTATACAAAGATAAACACCTGTGGTATACTATAAAATAATATTATTAACAAATGTTTGGATCATTGATCCATCCGTTCATCCGCCGCTGGCCCACAGGTCAGGCGGGTATATGTTCTATTCGGCGTTATGTACGCAATGCGTACTTTTGATATTTGGCAGGACGATAACCAATTTGAGCGGCGAATCTTCTTTTTCGGCGAGTCAGGGCCGAAAAAATGGTGATTGCGCGGTGTTTTTTGGTGCGCTCTTTCTGCCAACATAATGCAACCACAAAGGACACCTAACAGCGGTGCCCTCAATTAAAGGAGATTATTACATGGCAGAAAAACTAAAAATCATTTCTCTCGGAGGCCTCGGAGAAATCGGAAAGAATATCACCGTCTATGAATACGGCGGCGATATCATTGTCGTCGATGTGGGCATGGGCTTCCCCGACGACGATATGTACGGCATCGATGTCGTCATCCCCGATTTTTCCTACCTAATTAAAAATCAGGCCAAAATTCGCGGTATTTTTCTCACCCACGGACACGAGGATCACATCGGCGGCCTGCCTTACCTGCTGCGGGATATCAAGGCTCCCATTTTTACCACCCGCATGACGGCAGGTCTGGTAAAGATTAAACTGGAGGAGCACCGACTGCTGGATAAGACAAAAATCACAACCTGCGAGGCGGGCGAAACCATCAAAGCCGGAAAGTTCGCCGTTGAATTTATCCACACCAACCATTCCATTACCGACTCCGTCTGCTTTGCGATCACCACCCCCGTGGGCATATGCGTCCATACCGGTGATTTTAAAATTGACCCTACGCCGATTCAGGGCGGAATGATCGACCTCGCCCGTCTGGGTGAGCTGGGCAAGCAGGGTGTTCTGGCTCTGCTCGCCGATTCCACCAATGTGGAGCGGCCGGGGTATACCAAAAGCGAGCGCAGCGTGGGTGACAGCTTTGACCACCTGTTTGCCGGCTGCTCCCACCGGATCATTGTCACGACCTTCGCATCTAATGTCGACCGTATTCAGCAAATTATAGACGTTGCCGCCCGTTATGGACGCAAGGTCGCCGTCACGGGCCGCAGCATGGAAAACGTGATGCGGGTCTCCACCGAGCTGGGCTATATGAACGTCCCTCAGGGTACCCTGGTGGATCTGGCCCAAATCAAAACGCTTCCCAAAAACAAAGTCTGCATCATCACCACCGGCAGCCAGGGTGAGACCATGTCCGCTCTTTCCCGCATGGCCTTTTCCACCCATCGGCAGATCGAAATTATGCCCGGCGACCGTATTATCATCTCGGCCTCCGCCATCCCCGGCAACGAGGCCAGCGTCGGCAACGTCATCAACGCCCTCTATCGCAAAGATGCCGAGGTGGTCAACGAGCGTGAGGCGGCGCTCCACGTCTCGGGCCATGCCTGCCAGGAGGAGCTGAAAATCATGCATGCCCTGGTGAAGCCCCAGTTCTTTATTCCTGTTCACGGCGAACCCCGCCATTTGAAGACCCACGCGAAGCTGGCGATCCAGATGGGTATGGATCCGAAAAATGTGCTCATCAGTGATATCGGCAAGGTCATCGAGTTAACGCCAAAAAGCATCAAGCTCAACGGCACCGTCCCCTCCGGCCGGGTGTTTGTGGACGGCTACGGCGTCGGCGACGTGGGCAGTGTGGTGCTCCGCGACCGCAAGCATTTGGCGGAGGACGGCATGATTGTTGTTGTACTCTCCATGTCCGGCGAGGACGGCTCCATTATTTCCGGTCCGGATATTATCACCCGTGGCTTTGTCTACGTCAAAGAGTCCGAAGGGCTGATTGACGATCTGCGCCGCGTCTGTCTGGAGTCCATTGAGCACTGTGATCATGAATCCTGCCGCGACTGGGCCGCGGTTAAAACTACTATTAAAAACGACCTGTCCGGCTTCCTTTATAAAAAGACCAAGCGAAGCCCCATGATTCTGCCGGTCATTATGGAAATATAACATTCACCGGCCAATGGCATATTCAACTCCATACTCCCTCAACTTCAAGGGCTGCAGCAACGTCAAACATTGCTGCAGCCCCATTAATATCTTATTCCATCACGCACGTGTCTAATTTTGATAACGGAAACGGCTTTGAATAATAATAACCCTGCATCACGTCACATTCGGTTTGCTCCAGCAAATTGACATTGTCCGAGGTTTCAACTCCCTCGCACACAATGGTGACATTTAATTTTTTCACCAATTGAATCAGCTGAACCAACAGGCTGTGATCCTTTTGCTCAACGCTTTCCCGTAAAAAGGTCTGATCAAACTTGATTTCGTCAAAGGGCATGGTTTGAAGGGACTTCAAAGACGAATAGCCGCTTCCGAAATCGTCCATGGAAACTTTATAATGCAAGTCTCGCAGCTGTTCAATGAACAGATGGGCGGTATCAATTTCCTGAATATAAGCACTCTCTGTTAATTCAAAGACAATGCAAGAGGTGGGAATGGGATAGCGCTTCTGGAGCTCTTGAACATAACTGATAAACTCACCCGCTTTGGTCAAATGAATACGGGACACATTCACCGAGATCGGGATGAGGGCTTTCCCCGCCTGATAGCGCTCATGCAGATAGGAAAATACTTTCTCGTAGACATAAAAGTCCAGATCTAAGATATCGCCGGTCTGTTCCAGCACGGGTATAAATTCGTCGGGATAGATGAAGTTGCCGTCCTGGCGCAGCCAGCGAATCAGCGCCTCGGCACCGCAGATGCTCTTATCGGAGCACAGCACCTTGGGCTGTACATAAACCTGAAACTCCTTCTCCTCCAGCCCGCGCTGAAAGGAATGGATGATCTCAGCCCGCTTTCTGATGGCTTCGCTTAAATCCTTGGAATAGACAAATATATTTTGATAGGTTGCCTTGGTATACTTACGGGCGCAATCGGCATTATTGATCATCAGCTGTACAGGCTCATTGGGATCGGTGATAAAGTATATGCCGCTTTTGACAATCAGCCGGTCAAAATTGTGATTGTGGCTCATCATATAAGAAAATTCAGTATTCCATTGCCGAATTAAATCCACACCCTCCTCATCGGAGTTCTGGGGCATATCCGCCAGAAACGCAAAGTTATCAGAGTGTATTCTACAGCAGGCAAGGCAGGCGGACTGATTGCTCAGGTCGGCAGAAAACCGTTTCAGCATATTGTCGGCTTCTTCGTGTCCACAAAAATCATTGATATATCTGAAATTATAAATGTCGGAGCATACAATGGCATAGCGGGCGTTTTGAACGGAGTTTTTGAGAACGCTGCCCACCACCGACACAAAGGTATCCAAATTTAACATTCCCGTCAGCGCGTCCTTCTCCAGCGGGTTGCGCCTTTCCAAATCCAGTATTTTGCTGACTTGTTCTGTTTCCAGCAAGCCTTTCGACTTGATTTTTTTCTTATGCTCGTACATTTTTTTGTCGGCTTCTTTGAGAAGCTCGTCCATCAAATAATAATGCTCCTGTGTGCTGATGGCATAACCACACGCGTAGCTCAACTGGATTGAGCAGCCCTCGTTAAAGGTCTGAACCGAATTGCGCAGCCGTTCCATAAATGCTTCCATTATCGATTCCGTGCAGTTTTCTATAATTGCAATAAATTCGTCTCCGCCGAATCGTCCCAGAAAGTATTTTCTGTCGGCCGCCTGCCGCAGCAGCACCACAAAGCTTTGAATCAGCTTGTCTCCCTCTTCATGCCCATAAAAGTCATTGACCTTTTTTAAATTATTCAGGTCGAACATGGCAAACCCCACATTGGCGGTGCTCTCATTGCAGTCGAGTATATTCATCTGCTCAAAGCAGGCATGCTTATTCATAATCCCTGTAATATCGGTATATGCTTTTTGCTTAATGCCACGGTTGATTTCCTCCCGGGAAAACAGAATGGCAATCGCCGCCGCAGAGAGCAGGAATGTGACCGCCTGAATAAACCGGAATTGAGAATAAGTACTTCCTCCGGCTTCCGCGCCGGAAGCGTCGTGGAATTGGATGAGCGCATAGACCTGCGTCACGCAGATGAACGCAATGATTGCAATGGATAGGTGCAATAAAAAAATAGTATATCTGTTTTTCATATTGGCTCCTAGCAGACGATGATTTTTTTCGCCAGCTCGCGTCCGAGTCCCACGCGGGACCCTCTTACGTTGACAAGAACATAGCTGTTGAATTTTGATATAATATCAATTACCTCCCCGGCAATAAAACCAAGATTCTCCAGGTGGCGCCTTTCATTTCCCGAACCGCAGACACGGATGATGGTATATTTTACTCCAACTTCAACCATTAGTAATGGCATGAAATCCCTCCTAAATATGTCATAAGTTAGCTTTGACTAACCTAATATTATTCTAGCACAGCAAATTTGAAAATACAAGCTTACGCGGGATAAAAATCAAGGTTAGGACCCCCCGGACACCATCGGATATCATCGCATCACAATGGCACACCTTCCCCCATCCTCAAGCGGGACGGACATTGACACAAAAGAAGCGCCAGCCGGGGCTTTCATTGATCCAGCCCAGGCAGACGCCCTTTGTTCCTTTTCATAGGAAACGGTATGCTTTCTCCGGCGGCAAGCTCATTGCTGCCCTGTGCCCTTCGGTGCGAAGCGCCCTTTCAGGTACATGATGACGGCAGGCAGAGTGGAGACCAGAACAATGGCCAGCAGGACAGTGGAAAAATTCTCCTGTACCACAGGAATATTACCAAAGAAAAATCCCGCGCCGCCCGCAATGCCTGTCCATAAAATCACCCCAGCCACGTTAAAGGACATAAATCTTCCATACGGCATCTGTCCGATCCCCGCTACAAAGGGCGTAAAAGACCGCACAATGGGAATAAATCGAGACAACACAATGGACATCCCGCCGTGGGTCTGATAAAAGAGAACCGAGCGCTCGATATACTCCTTCTTAATAAACCGGCTGCTTTGACACAGCTTTTTACCCAAGGCAATCCCAAAATAATAGTTTAACGAGCTGCCCAAGAAAGAGGACAGCAGGCACACCCCAATGGCAATCCAAAAATGAAGCAGTCCGGCAGCGGAAAACGCCGCGCAGGCAAAAATCAGGGAATCGCCGGGCAGAAACGGAAAAAACAGGCCTGTTTCCACAAAAATGATGATAAACACCAATAGATAGATCAGAGGGCCGTGCTGAGAAATAAAGGCGCTCAAAAAGTCATTGAGATGAAACAGCAGCATGAGAAACGCGTTGAAAAATTCAGTCATAGTGTTTTCCTTTTCTTAAAACATCAGATTTTGTGGACAAACAGGCATTCAAATGCTATTTGCCCATCTCCGCGTCGTCCTGGAATACCACAAGTGGTATTTTGCTGGAAATCCGCAAAATCAAGCCGCTCATAGGCAGCTTTTGGATATCCCGCCGCATAATTACACCGGTTCTTACCGTAATGATATAATAGACCACTCCGCCGAAGGGAATGGTGACCAGCATCGCGATGTCATTGGCAATGATGGTGCCCAGCGAGAGCCACCCCAGCGCTGCATTGAGGACAAAATAAAAACAGAAGCTCATGAGGCCCATAACAGCGGCCGCAATCCCCGGCTTGACCAGATAGTTCCAGATGCGAAACTCTCTGCCCAGGCTCTTTTGGATAAAATACTGATTCAGCGCGATGGAGATCACCCAGTCCAATACATTACCGATCAGCGCTCCATAAATGTTGATGAAAGGAATCGGAATGAGAAGATAGTTGCAGGCCAGCTTTGCCACCATTCCCACCAGCATGGTGATGGGCGGAATCCGCGGCTGGTTGAGCGAGATCAGAACACCGGTCTGTATGGTCTGCACAGTGGTAAGCAGAGCCGTCCAGATACCCATGCTCACCAGCAGGGCGCCGCTGTTCTCCGACATGAAAATCACGGTGATGACGGGCTGAGCCAAAACCGAAAGTGCGGCGGTGAGGGGCAGCACCACGATAAAGTTAAGCCGAAACCCCTCTCGGATTTTATGAACCACGGAGTCATAATCCTGCCGTGAGACAGCGGCGGAAAGCGAGGGAATCATCGCCGTGATGAGCGGCGTCGCAAAGAGAACGGGAAGGGTCAGCAGCCGCTGATACTTAGTGGAATAGATGCCAAAAAGGGAGTAAGCCTGCAGCGAGTCGTATCCGCCGGACATCAGCATCGGGATACACGATCTGGTGTCGATGAGATCAATCGCACCGGAAGCCACGGTGGTAACAATGGCGGGCAAGGTGTATTTCAGAATCTGGCGATACACATCGGGGGACTTAAGCGGTGGTCCGTCATAGGTCTGAAGCGTCTCCTCGCTCTCCCTATGGCGGCGGCGATCCACCAGGAAAATAATCACCAGGCAGGTGGTGGAAGCCACCACTGCTAGCACCGTGGCCACGGCGGAACCCGCGGCGGTGTAGGCGACGGTATCCTGATTCATGCTCACCGCATAGTGGAAAAACAGCACTTCCAGCAGCGCAGTAAGGCCGGAGTTAAAAATCTGCTCCACAATCTGAGAAATGGCGGTAGGCGTCATGCTATGCCTTCCCTGAAAATATCCATGCAGGGAGCAGGAGACGGAAGAAACCAAAAAAGTCGGTGCAATGCACATAAACATCAGCTTGGCCTCAGGCATGCCGCACCACGCGGCAAGCAGCTCGGCGCCAAAGAACGTAAACAGGGCCGATATCACGCTGAAAACCAAGGTAATGGAAAAGGCGTTTCTGAAAATCATGCGGGCGCCGATGTAATCGCCCAGCTCCAGCCGGGAAGAGATAAACTTTGAAATGATGGTGGGAAGTCCCGCGTTTGTCAGGGCATAGATTAATATATACAGCTTAAACCCGGCGCTGATCACACCATTGCCGTTATCATGGACAAGCATCGCCTGAATCGGCAAATAGATAAAAGCAAGCACTTTGCTGATCACGCTGGCCACGCTCAGAACGGCAAATCCTTTCGATGAAGACTGACGCTTCATAGTAACCCCCAATGCTTACATTCTCTATCACGTTCCATGAACCAGTGCGGCTTGATCACCACACTGGTTCATAGTACCTTATATACCTTATCGCAATTGGTGGCAAATTGCAATCTCTCAGGCGCACAATTCAAAGTAATTTCACAAACAACTCCAGTTGTCACTGAATTTAAACAGGAAAGGCACCTCGCCCAAAGGCGGCAGCACCTGGCCTCATGACGCAATCACTTTACAGCAGCCACAGACTCAACAACGGTTCTTGGTTATAGTAACCGAATTTTATCATTCTTTCATGATAAAATTATGTTGACATAGGGTGTTTTCCGCCTGATACTTTATCAGTATAATAGATGATGTAATATTAAAGTTTTTCCGTTGGACCGACTCCTTCGGACTATAACGCGCTTTTTTAAACTGTTACTGCGCGTGACGCAGCCGGTCATCATGTTTGAGGTGGGCAAATGAGCAACACATCGTCAATAAAACCGAGTATTTATAACTTTGAGAATGATCCCTATAACTATATTATGAAAATCATTGGGAATCGATGGAATATTTTTATCATACAAGGAATTGCCACCGATGGAGCCACCAGGTTCAGCCGGTTTACCAAGCAGCTCCCAATCTCAGAGAAGGTATTGACAACCGCTCTGAAGCAGCTCGAAAGCGATGGAATCATTGAGCGGACTGTTTATCCCGAGGTTCCGGCCCGGGTGGAATATTCACTGACAAACACGGGAAACAGCATTTTGCCCATCTTAAATGCTATGTACGACTGGTCTTGGCGGCGCATGACGGATTTGGGCATGGAAATTGACCCTTTAGGCGAAATGTGGCGTGGATACCGGGAAATTGATTCCTCCGCTATGCAGGATCCTTACAAAAAGTAAATTAATTTAGCAAGAAGACAAACGGGCAAATTTTCTTTCGTCTTTGCGCGTCTTTCAGAATCCCCGCTCGTAGTAGAGGCTAAGGAAATCTGAGACTGCGCAGATGTGTCACAGGTTGTGACCCTGATTGACACCCTTTCCCCCCTTGCGTAGCAGAATAGAAGTCATCGGCTCAATGAAAAACAGACTGAGGCGGCATTCCCGGCTGGGAATACCGCCTCAGTCTGTTTTGTGGATGTATAGATATCGCTCACCAGCCGGGGATCTCCAATGCTCATGAAGTGAAACAGGCACATCGGAAGCTGGCTGCGCCTGTTGGTATATTCCTCTGATCTCAGACGGCAATCTTCGGCTACCACCGGACATATTGGCGCTGAAATCAGCTTTTGTTACTCTCCGCGATATTTTCTTCGGGTCGCAATGCCGCCCCGAATATGGCGCTCCGCCTTGTTTTCTTCCAAAATTGCCTTAACCTGAATATACAGGGGCCGATTAAACGTCGCCAGACGCTCACTTAAATCCTTGTGTACGGTAGACTTGCTGATACCGAATTGCTTTGCCGCGCTGCGCACCGTCGCTTTATTCTCAATGATGTAGAGAGCCAGTTCGCAGGCCCGCTCTTCGATATTTCCTTTCACTCCGCAACACTCCTCGCTCACGTTCTACTAAGGCATCTATATGCGAGGATGGGAGAAGATATGTAGAAGAGTTCGATGGAACAAAAAACTCCTGTCAACCGCGGATCAATCAGTTAACGGAGATATTTCCCTGTGGAACGGTTGCAATTCAGTCGATGGTATGTCAGTGGTTTGCTTTCAGGACAGAGAAACAGGTCATCTTCCGGTACGTAAGTGAAGCCATATTTTTGTGGTGTGTTAGTAAAATCTACGAACAGCATATAACCAGCAACTCCCAAGAACTCTGCCCGCGATGCACTGCGCCAGTATCGTATCCATGATCTAATGCAATCTTCTGGCATTGCAACCCACAGAGATGCATCTGTTGTAATATCCCCCAAAATAAGCAGCGTGGAATTGTAAAAATATACGAGAAAAATTATTTTTTTATTTTTTGTCCAATTTGGCTTATTTTTTGGAGTATATAGGCAGAAACATTTAAAGTCACTTATGCACTTGATTATAAAAAATAATGAAACTATATGTCAAAATTTTCTTACTAATCTTTACAACCTCAGATATTCAGAGATAATGAATAAAACTTAGAAGCAACAACAGCTATGCCATTACTTATGGTATGCTAACTGGTGATGATACTGAATGGGATCAGGCTATTGTTAGCAATACAGCTTCCTTGACTAAAACCGGGAATACGGGTTCCACGTATCTGAGTAAAGCTTCCATTGGCTATAAACTCTACCTAGGTGCACTCATCAATTCTAAGGACGTTAATAAAAGCGTCAAAACGAGTGGACAGTGGAGTACAGACGCAGCTTCATAACAGTATCTTGTACAAATGATACTTAGATTTAATTGAAATAAATAGCCCAATAGCAAGATGCACGTTCAGGTAACCCAAAAGAATGGTATAGGAATAGAATTCTGCATTCCTATACCATTCCTCTTAAAAAGGAGTTGCTTATGTCAAATTATTGCAAAGTATTATTCATTCTATTTCTATTTCTCCTGCCAATCGCAAGTCTTTCATCGTGTGCATCCCGCCCGAATGTTACCGTGACGGACGGCGTAACCATTGCAGATTCACAGCCTGATAATAATGATGAGCAAAATTCTGATGAATCATCTTCCACTTCTACACAAACCAATCAGAGCGCTATCGTCGAAAAAAATGCTGAAATCATCACAAATAGTTCCGGTTTAACCATCGAAAAAACGCTTCAAGCCTCAAACGCGATCGTCACGATCTGCGCATCTGTGGATGTAGATGATATTCATACCGTAGGGTCATATTCATACACTTTAGAGTCCATTACAGATAGCTTTCGTGAACAACTGTTTACTTCCGTGTTTGGAGAAAACGCATCTAAAGTTGAATATGACAAGCTGAATGATTTGTGGATACTCAAGAACTCTGATTCTGTCGGAGACTATTATTCTTTTGATATTTATACACCCTTGTCTGGAGAAACCATATCCGGTGAAAAGAGTTTTATGCTCTTGAATCAAACTCCAAATTTATATCCATTCGAAGATAATCTGCTTGATACCGTAACAAAATCAACGGCTAAACTTTCACCAGAAGAAGCGATTTCTAAGTGTAACAAAATCCTAACCGATATTGGCCTTGAACAATATTATGAAGATTATATTCTTGCCTATGGCACAGATGGTCGACATCCTTATTATAAAATTACTTATAAAATGTATCAGGATAACATGCCTGTCACTGCATATAATGATATATTTTTTTTAGTGGATGATGATGGCATACAAGAAATTTGCCGATCTATCTTTTCGGCTAGTAATCCCACTTTAGACAATCAAATCATTACGCCTCAAGCTGCTGTAGATGATTTATCCAATAATATATCCCAAGTCTCTCTTTCCTCCGACGCTATTACGGTTTCAAAAATATCACTTGAATATATCGTCGTAAAAAACTTGGCGGATGAACCGATTATTGTCCCTGCGTGGCGCTTTTTAATTGGAGCAACGGATGACCAAATCAATCAGAACCGTAGTCTCATTCTGGCAGTAAACGCGATTTCCGGCGAACTCATTCAAGGAGAAAGAGGTACAACGTTTTGAGCCGCTCATTAAAAACACAATTGAAACGGGCCATTTTATCTCCGGGTATGATACTTAGTGTTATCATCGGCACCTACCTTCTGACCTCAGGCTTTCTTCTCAACGTAATCATGTATAATATTTCTGTTGGACCACTTTCCATCAAAGAGGCTTCCTCAACTTTTTTAGAAGACATCAATTCTTCTCACGCCCTTGGAGGCTTTGATCTGTTTGCTCCGATCCTTGCGGTGTTGCCTGCGGTGACTTTTTTCTGCGAAGACTATAATAGCGGATATATAAAGTCCATTCTAGGTCGTGTGAATAGAAAAAGATATTTAAACGAGCACCTTATTTGCTCAACCGTTGCAGGAGGCTTGTCTATTTTTTTACCAACGCTCATTTCCTCTGCTTTTTATATGGTAATCGGCGGCCCATATTTAGAGGAAAACATAAGACAAGGATACGAGTCCCTTTATGCTGCGTCTATTTTTAAAGATATTCAGTTCATCTTTGGGGGAGGATTGATTGTTGTTCTTCTCCTCATCCTGTCATTTCTGTTTGGTGCCGTTTGGTCAAATGTTGGACTATGTATTTCAGTATTGCATCCCAATCGGTATATTGCGCTCGCGTTCCCCTTTGTTTTATATTTTTTCTTATTCTTGTTCTGCTACCGGATCAATGCATTACTATTTTTAAGTCCTGTCAATATGCTCATGCCAGACGTAAGTGTAATCACATTTTTGGGCTACCCATTTATTTACCAGGCTGTATGGTTGGCGGTGGTCTCAGGGCTATTTTTCTTTGGGGCAAAACGGAGGCTTCGTGATGTTTAAGGTTTTTTTGAAACAGCTACAGTACTCCCTTGCAACGATACGAATATACGTTGCATTTATCATCGGCATTGTCATGCAAATCGTTAGTGTAATGCCGCTCTTAGCATTTTCTCAAAAAACAAATGAGCCATTATCCATTTTTGAAAGCTTTATTTACTTTTCCTGCGATGATTATCTGATGGCTACGGCGTTTTTAGGAATTGTTTTACTGGTATCTGATATTCCATTTACGGAGCAAAACGAGACTTATACCTTACTTAGAATATCAAGAAAACGGTGGGTCTTAGGGAAAATTTTATATCTTTTTTGTATCTGCACCATTTACTATGGCGTTGTTATGATATCAGGCATGATTTTTATAAGCGGAAATTCCTATTTGGGAAATTTTTGGAGCGAACCAATCTATACCTTAGTAACTGGTGGAGCCCAAGAACTTGCCGAATCCATTGGCGCATATTTCCCGTATAATTACATCCTTTTAGGCCTTACTCCCATTATGGCACTCATTGTAAGCTTTTCTCTTAGTGTTCTCTATGGTTTTGTAATGAGTGTGCTGTTTTTTTACATTAATTTAAAGCTATCGCATGTGGTAAGCTATGTTATTGTAATGATGTTCCATGTCGCAGGATATCTGCTGATTTCTCTCTTTTATTCCAATTATTGTATTAAATTTTCTCTCTTCGGTAATAGCTTGCTCATGTATCATAATATCGGAAATGATCCCAATACCTTAGTTTTTTTAACTCTTCCACAAACCTATCTGATTGATGGCTTATTCATCTTAGCCGGAATCCTTTTGATCTTTAGGACAATTAAAAAATATGACTTTAGAATTACTGTAGGTGCAAAGCAGTGATGTGGAAAATGATTGGGCGGATTTTAGATTTTAGAGCGGTAGCGTTATATTTGTTGACCATATTGATTCTAATTTTTACGAATCAATCGGGTGCCCCCTCGCTAACCGACCTGTTAGGAGGCGTACCGCGTTCGGGCAGCGTTTATAGTTTGGATGTATATGGTATGATCAAATGGTGTGTTTGTGTGTTTCCACCCGTAGCAGCCAGTGTATTGTTTATGCTGCAGGAGACAGGCATCTTCAGCGGATATACAGTTATTCGATATAAAAACGTGAAAATGTGGATGATAACTCGTCTTGGAGCCGTCATCGCAGCAAATATGTTTTATTTTATTCTCTGTGTCATTTTTACTACAGTAACGGGGAGTAATGCACATTTGGCGATGACTGCAATTGCTCACATTGCCCTCATTTTTCAGATTCATACCACCATGCTCTCGTTTCTTTCCGTGTCTGCCTTGATGATAACCAGAAAACCCGCGATCCCATTAATTGTGTTTTTTATCATAACGGGAGTCACCGTAATGTTGGGAACAACAGTTCCCACTCTCAGCAAATATATGATTGGATTGTATGGAATGGTGTGCATCAGTAATATATACGGTACAGATACACAAGGTGATGTTATTATTTCTACAAGTGTTATGCTGCTTCTTGTATTTTCGGCAGCACTTATTACGATTCGACAGGTAAAGGTAAAAATCCAGCTGCCTTTCCGTGTACAGATTAGGAGGATATCATGGAGCCTATTATCAAAGTCGAGCACGTCAGTAAATCTTTTAAAGGTAGTCAAGTACTGAACGATATCAATCTCTCCTTTGAAAAAGGAAATATTCACGGGATTATTGGTAGAAATGGTTCCGGAAAGACCGTTCTTATTAAGGCAATTTGCGGTTTTATCCGCCCGGACTCTGGTGCAATTACAGTTGATGGAAAACTAATCGGAACAGATGTTGATTTCCCACAAAATGTTGGGGCAATCATTGAAGCACCTGGCTTTTTGCCATCTATCAGCGCTTTTAAAAATCTTGACTATCTAGCCTCTCTCAGAGGTGTAATCAGGAAGGAAGACATCCGCAGCGCCATGCTAATAGTTGGGCTTAACCCTGATGAAAAAAAACATGTCGGTAAATATTCGCTGGGAATGAAGCAAAGATTGGGTTTGGCACAGGCTATCATGGAGAACCCCAGCATTTTAATATTGGACGAGCCCATGAATGGTTTAGATAAGCACGGAGTATCCGAAATGCGCACATTATTGCTTCGCTTCAAAGCAGAAGGCAAAACCATTCTTTTGATTTCGCACAGCTCGGAAGATATTGGTATGCTCTGTGACACGGTACATGAGATGGATAACGGTTTTATTTCATAGCTCGACTCTCATATTTCTCTGCAATAATGCCTACTGAATCAATACCCGGTTTTCGCATGACCACGTCAGACAGGTCAAAACTGGTTACTTCCTCATTACACTTTTCTCAACAAAGCAAATGCCCCTGTCATCATAAACCAATGACAGGGGCTATCGTTAATGTGGTGTAACTGTAACAAAAAAATCATTATTTTTAACTTGGAATTCCATTTTTAGGTTCAACTTCGGAAGCATTTCATCAAACCACTTTGGAATGTGCTCACATTGAATTTCCAGCTTGGAAAATTTGCTCTCCCGAAAAAAGGGCAGCAGAATCTGCTGTGAATTTTTAGCGGCTTTATGCCGCATTACCTCCGTCAGATCAATCCAGTAGCATCCCGGCGCCTGTTCCTTTGGGGAAAGCTCCTCATCAGACCCATCCTCGGACGGCTGTGTCTCGCAGTTATCGGCCACCTGAGTCAGATAATATTGAACCATATTATCAAGGACATCCTCAAGCTGATCAGCGGAGAACCCCTCCAGCTCCCACATGGAAACGCCAAAACGGTCAAACACCACCCGGTATGTGCCGCGAAAGCGCCGCGCCGCGATGATATGGCACGGAGCGAGCGACTGGCACAGACCTTCCAGCGCCTCCCGCAGGGCAAAAGGATCCTCCATCTGTTCCGTGGAAAATTCATAGTTTCTGGCACGCGTCCAACCGCCGCCGTCCTTCTGTTCAAACAGTGCGACCGTTCCCCCTGCCTCAAATGCGGATAATTCATTGTTTTGATTGAGCAGTATTGCGATCTGCATATTGTTTCCCTCCCGGTTTGGAAAGGTCTGCCCTGATCCGCATCAGCAATCGCAGCCGGTGCAGCCGTCGCAGTCCCCCACACAATCCATCTCTTTTTTATTAAAATCGGGCAACACGAGAAAGCTGCAGTTTTGCAGCAGGTAGGTGTCGCAGCGCAGGCCGTCGTCTATGGTCACTTCGTCTCCCGCGAATGCGATGATCAGGGGCATCTTGACGTATTTATCCTCCGTCAGTCCCGGCTTAAGCTGAGAGGAATACATCGTCCGTTTGCCTGTGGTTCTATCGTTCACCACCAAATCTCCCGAGGTCGCCAAGCGGGTAAGCGCTCCAGCCTCATCAAACCGCAGGGAGTTCAGATCGGCGTCAATTCCGACCGCGGCAACATCGAAGGCGGCTATAGAACCAATGGGAGTCTCCACCGCAACCGGGTAGGCCGGCTCCACCGAGGCAAGTGCACCGCTCTCATAAAGCTTAAAGCCGGTACGGACAGGAATATCGCCCAGGGCGGTATTCACACGAATGACTTCTCCGGGCCATAAAATCAGGCTGCGCAGCTCTCCACTTTCGTAAAACCGAAGCCCGATAGGCTTCGCGGAAAAGCTTCCGAAGGGAAACTCAAACTCAACAGCCTCCGCCAGCGCCATCTCCTCCCGCTCCGACCAGCCGAAGCCGATCTGACCGTTCAACGGAAAAATGCTGTCCAATCGGCCGTTCTCATAAAACGTAACAAGCTCGGCGGGAAACAATCCCAGGGGCGTCTGGATCGGGGTCTGTTCCTCCAGTGCGATGCTGCGTACCGCGCCGCTCTCGTAGAAGGAAATTGATTTCAGTTCCTTACTCCGGATTCCCGGCGAGCTGTACCGGGGAATCAGATCGCCGCACTGCGTGTGTATGACGTTCTTCTCCTGAACCTTGCAATCCTCAATCTGACCGTTGGAATACCGGGAACAGCTGGTGATTCCGGTCAGTTCAATTGTTTTCTCAGTAAGCATAGATACGTCCTCCTTTCAGGCAAATGACTTACGACGGATGAAATAACTGGTCAGGCTCCGCTACATTTTCCTTGGCGGTCAGCTCCGCCGGCACAATCCGAAAAACCGCAACGCCCATTCCATCCAGAGAGGAGCGGTATTTTGACACCAGCTGACCGCTGATTTTCTGTTTATAAAATCCCGGCATAAACTTCCCCAACAGCTGCTGCAGCACATCCGCCGCCTCCTCGGGATCGTCCACACGCTCCGCCCTGCCAAACAGCATGACGCTCATGTAAGCCGTATCCGCGTGGCAAGGAACAGGATCGGTCACCGTTCCGACCTCTTCATAAACGGTAAAGCACACATTGGGTTTCTCAGAAAGCAACGTGAATTTTTTCCCTGAGCCAACTCCATGAAAGTACACCGCGCCCTTATACCATATAAAGTTGACAGGAACCGCGTATGGATACTCGGTGTGATTGATGCCCACAACCCCCGCGCGGGCGTTTTGCAAAAACGTATTGATTTTCTCCTGGTCGGTGCAAATGCGCCGCTGATATCTGATCTGTTCCATTATATCTGTCCCTCCGTCTCCAATTGTCTCAGGCGATTGAGAAAACACTCCATCCAAAGGTTGCACCGGGCAATATGCTCCGGATGGGCCAGCAGCTCCTCCGGAGTCTGGACGTAGGGCGCGGGAACCATTTCGTCGCGGCAGTTCTCCACAAGTCCCTCAATAATCGGCAGGGTGTTTTCCAGATGAAACTGGAACCCGAATACCCTCGATCCATAAGAAAACGCCTGATGAGCACACGCCGCGCTCTCCGCCAGAACCTCGGCTTTTTCGGGCAAAACACTGAAGGTATCTCCGTGCCATTGAAACACCACCGCCTCCGATGGGAACACGGAAAAGAGCGGATGTGTCCGGGCACTCTCCCTAAACCGCACAGGCAGCCAGCCGATTTCCTGACAATTGTTCCGCGTCACCGCGCCGCCGATCACATCTGCAATCAGCTGTGCTCCAAGGCAGAGCCCCAGCACCACCTTATTTGCCGCTATGGCCCCCCCAATCAGCTCCTTCTCCGTGACAAGCCAAGGGTAGCTGTCGTGCTCGTAGATATTCATGGGCCCGCCCATCACCACAAGCCAATCAAAATCAGCTACATCCGGCAGCTGCTCTCCCGCATACAGCAGAGTCTTTGTAACGGTATGGCCGTTCTGCTCCGCCCAGAGGAGAATAGTTCCGGGATTTTCAAAGGGGACATGCTGTAAATAATGCAGTTTCATAGACGCGGCTCCTTTTTTACTATTTAGCGACTGCTCCGTGTATAGCCTGGGACGGTACCCCCGTCCGAAGCTGCGCGGCCGCTTCCTTGATACCATCCTCAATGCGGTGATAGGTCGTGATCACCTGAATGCCCTTATTCTTTAAAAATTGGGAAGGATAGTAACCGATCCGCATGCAGAGCACCGCGGAGCAGTCTGAAAGCATATTGACGGTGGCCTTGATCTTTTCCTCGTCCTCTCCATTTTCCGGCCCTGAGCAATAAGAATCAACAGCTCTGGTTTCCGCCAGACTAATTTCACCGTCATCATAGTCATAAATGAGGAACCGCTCCGCATGACCAAAGTGCTGGTCTATGAGCGTACCGTCCTTTGAACAGACCGCAAACCGGTATTGGCCGCTCAGAGCGTTCTTTTTCTTTGATTTTCCTCCGGCCGTTTTGTCCCGCTCCATGAAATTCAGGGAGATATCGTGCCCCAGGGTTCCGATGGCGTCGGCGCGGCACTGCTTGCAGTGATACATCTGGGGGAGCATGGATTCGCAGCTTTTCCGGATGTGGTACAGCTCCGCGTTGCTCATGGTTCCCAAGGATTCAAACGAGCTTCCCGCAACGGGAATCAGCTGCATGATGTTAGTGATTCCGCAGCCGCAATCCTTGACGGTATACACAATTTCCTCAATTTCATCCTCGTTGATTCCCTTTAAAAGCACAATGTTCACTTTAACCACAACGCCCATGGAGGAAAGATACCGGATACCTGACAGTTGGTTTTGCAGCAAAAGGGCCGCGCCTTCCTCGCCGGTATATTTTTTACCCAGATAGCGTACGTGACTGTAAATTTTCGCTCCGGTCTTGGAGTCAATGGTATTCACCGTTACGGTCACATGGGTAATCCCCAGTGAGATCATATGGTTCATATAAAACGGGAGCATTAACCCGTTGGTAGAAAGACAGAAGGTGATATTGGGGTCAATTGCGCGAATCTGCTGGAGCGCTTCCTTCACCTGATCAAAATTGGCCAGAGGATCACCCGGACCCGCAATTCCCACCACGGTGAGGTTAGGCACGGTTTCCTTGACCTTGCGAAACCGCTCCACGGCCTGCTCGGGCGACAGCACGGCGCTGACCACACCGGGGCGCGACTCGTTGACACAGTCGAATTTTCTCACACAGTAATTGCACTGAATGTTACATTCGGGGGCGATCGGCAGATGAATCCGCGCATTCTCAGAAGCTCCGCAGTGGAAGCAGGGATGGGTAGCTGTCCTCAGTTCGATTTTTTCTGCTTCGGACAAGACATGTACGTTCATGTTTTCACCGCTTTCTCTCGAGACATGGCTTTTGCTTGGACAGGGCTCTGCCATAAAATAGCAGAACCCTGTTGTGCTGTTCTTTGTTCAGAAGAAATGAAACCATTCCTTCGATTACCACATATTAAGAACCCATTCTTTTGTCTTCTTGCGCTCCATATCGTCAAACAGCGTATTCGCCATTTGCTCGGCCAGCCAGATCGCGCCTTCATAGCCCACTACAGGGTGCCGGTAGTAGCCGGCACGGTCATAGACAGGGAAGCTGACACGAACCATTGGAATGTTGTAATCGATGGAGATAAAGCGCCCCTTCGAGTGTCCCAGGATAAGATCCAGCTCCAGACCCTCGTTTTTAATGCGGTTTTCCAGATCCCACAGATCGGCGTTGGTGACTATCTCCATATTATAATTCACATTGTTCTTAAGCGCAAGTATCCGCTCATCCTTGGCATAGCCAACGTTGTCGTCACCCAGAAGCAGGAGCATGGGCTTCATCTCCAGATCCAGGCAGAACTCCGCAAGGCCAACCACGAGATCGGGGTTTCCATAAATGGCAACCTTCTTGTCGGCAAAAAACATGTGTACCAGATCGGTCAGCGCGTCCATGGCGATTCCGCGCTCTCTCACCAGAGACTCGGGAATGGGCTTGCCGGTCATTTGGCTCAGGTTCTTTAAGAACGTGTCGGTATTGCGGATACCGATGGGAGTGGGTCCGATGATGGCGGGAACTTCGAATTCACTCTCCAAATATTTGGCCGCCTTTGCGCCCTCATAACGGTTTAACGCAATGGTTCCGACGGCGTTGGCGGTACCCTCAAGGTCCTCGATGGTGGTGTCGCCATGAGCCACCGTGTTGCCGGACGGCATCAGGGGGGCATCAAAGTTCTCAATCTCGAAGAGAACCGTGGCGTCGATATCCATCTCCTTGACCAGATGCTTCAGGGCTTTGACATCTCCGGGATTGACCCATCCGGTGATCAGGTTGAGCTTTCCGTTCGGCTCGCCCTTCTTGGCAAAATGGGTTACGATGTCCCGAACCGCCACATCATAGCCGGTGACCATGCTGCCCACAAAGCTTGGTGTGTGAATGGGGATCAGGTGAACCTCACGGCCGGCATATTTCTCTTTCAGCAGGCCGTTGTTCAATTTGCGCACCACACCGTCAATGTCGTCACCGATGACCTCGGTGGAACAGGTGGAGATGATGGGTACCACCTTGACATCGGGATAACGCATCAGCAGTACGTCAACCGCTTCTTCGACGCGGTTGAGGGCACCGAATACCGCGCCATCCTCGTGGAGCGAGGTAGAGGCGAGCTCAAAGCTCTCCTTAAAATGCTGGGAGAACAGCAACCGGACGAACATGACGCAACCCTGACCGCCGTGGACAATGCCGATGCAGTCCTTAATGCCAATGCTGGCAAACTGCGCCCCCGCGGGCTGGCAGGTGAAGATCGGGTTAATAACGCCGGCGCGTTCTTTCTCTATCACTTCGCAAGACATGAGATAGCCCTCCTTAATAATGCTTATCAGTCAGCTCCAGGTTGAGAGAGCCGTTCACGGTCAGATAGTCAATGCGATCCTTGAGCTGAGTCATGACATCCTTAATCTCCTCCACGCTCATATCAGCAAGCGCGGGGACATTCTTTTTATAATTTTCCGCCAAAATAACGGAGTCAATCCAGTAGCATTTCTGCTCCGGGGTGCTCAGGTCGACTTCCTCACCGCACAGCAGCTGGCTGGTAATTCCGATGATTTTTTCGTTCTGGCGCAATCTGTCCCAGGCGCGGGAGTGAAACTGCCAGAGGCAGTTCTTCATGATATAATTTTCCATATAAGCGACGATATCGGTTGTTGCAACACTTGCCATCCTGTTTCCCTCCTTTGTTAAACGGCTACTTCGTGGCAGGAGCGTGGGAACTCAGGATAGGTTTTGGCCTGAAGATCCTCAATAATGCTGTATTTGCCGGTGTACTCCCTCAGGTTCGGGTCGTTGCGGATCTCATCGCTGAGATCGGCGTCGGACAGCATCTGCTTCGTGACAAAGCCCGCGTTGCCGGGAATCTCATCCTTGCTGATGTCCAGCTTGGAGAGCTGATGAACGGGGGAATAAATCGCGTCGTAAATATCGCGGGCAAAGCGAACCCAGCCCTCAAAGCCCTTCCAGGGGCCGTTGTGATACGCATGAGCGTTCAGGTACGGCACGCGGATTTTCTTTGCCACCTCGCCGGGACGCTTTCCGGTGAAGATCACGTCGGGCTGCAGCATTTCCATGGCCTCCAGGCCTTCCAGCTCGTTGGGGTCGTCAATGGCCAGCGCGCCCTCTTCGCAGCGGGAGATGCCCTTTTCCATATCGCCCTGATGTCCGAACTTGGTGTATACGGACACCACCTCCACGCCCATTTCCTCGTGGATGACATGAGCCCAGTGCCACAGCTTGGAGCCGCCCGGCCACAGACAGACCTTCTTGCCCTTCAAACGGGCCGCGTACCAATCCAGCTCCGGTCTCCAGCGAGCGGTCTCTGTATCAATAATTTCCTGAGCGCGATCCTCAATGCCGAAGAACATGCCCACTTTACGCAGGGAATTGCCCAGAGGCTCGAAGCCGAAGCCGTCGATGTCCAGACGGGGAATGTTGTACCGCGCCCGCAGCTCATTGCAGATATATTCCGCGGAACGGGCGCACTCCAGTACGTTCAGGTGTGCTCTGTGCATGGCGCGCAGACCGTCATAGCTGCCGTTGCCGGTAAAGGTGGACAGAATCTGAATGCCCATACGCTTGAAGTAATCCTGCATGACCTCCTGGTCACCCTGGATGTTGTACTCGCCCACGTAGTTAATGACGTAATCGCTGGTGATTTCGGGCTCCACGGTGCCCACCTTCTGGTTCATCCAGGCGATGTTGATGGTGTGGTGGCCGCCCGACTGGCTGGGGCCGCGGAATCCGGGGGAGTTACAGACGAAAATATCAACGTCGGGATGCTCCTCCATATACTCGTTGGCCACCGCGTCGATATCGTCGCCGATAAGAGCGGAAGCGCAGGTCTGATAAATGGTCATGCGCTTGATGTTGGGGAATGCCTCAAAGGCCTCCCTGATGTTTTTCCTCAGAATCGCTTCCGCGCCGAATACAATATGCTTTTCCTTCATATCGGTGGCGAAGGTGTATTTCAGCTGAAAGTTGTCATTATCGCTGATATAGCGCTTGGTCTGCCAGGTGTCATAGGTGCAGCCGACAGGACCATGGCTGATATGGATCACATCCTTCATGGGAGTTCCAATCACGTGCTTTGCGCCGCAGTAGGCACAGCCGCGCTCGGAAATGCTTCCGGGGATGGTGTTGAGATAGCCCAGAGGCAGCGCTGAGGTAAGATCCTCACCGGGGCCTTTGATTACAGCGTGCTTTTCCCGTTCCGGAATGCACTCACTGCATTTAAACAGATGATAAGGCATAGTATCTGCTCCTTCCTTGTCTAGATGATTGCACCGAGGCCGGTTTCATTGGTGCGGATGCGAATTCCGTCATCTACCGTGCTGACGAAAATTTTCCCGTCCCCAAACTGCCCGGTTTGGTTAATGCTGATCAGCGTGCTGATGATAGCGTCCACGTCCTCATCCTTCACCACAAGATAGATTTGCCGCTTGGGGATATATTTCATGCCGCCCGATTTGTTTTGTTCCAAAATCTTCGGACGAAGCTCCACATCCACCTCGCCTGCAATTCCCCGCTGCTTGCCGCGGCCGAGCACAGGGATGGCGGTCATGGCCGGATAACCCAGCTTTTCCAGCGCCGCTTTGGTGTCGTTCATCATTTTGGGCCGGATGATGGCTGTAATTTCTTTCATGCAAACCCCTCCCAGCCCTTACAGGGCTTCTTCGCCGGTGCGGATCGTAAACGCTCTTTCCACAGAGGTGATGAAAATTTTTCCGTCGCCAAAGTTGCCGGTGTAAGCCTTGCACTGAATCAATTTAATTACCTCATCCACAGCGGCGTCTTCCACAACCATCATAATGAGGGTTTTCGGCAGCTCGTCATAGTGAATGGTTCCGACAGTAATACCCTTCTGCCGGCCGCGTCCAAACGCGTGGATTTTGGTCATAGAGCTGAAGCCTGCGTCCGAGAGGGCATCGGCGATGGTGTCGGCGGCCTCGGGACGGACAATTGCTTTGATCATTTTCATGGCGGCGTTCCTCCTATTTTTTAATCAGAAATACCGTATTTCACAACCATTGCTTCCAGTTCATCCATGCTCAGGGGCTTGGGAATCACGAACATCTGGTTCTCAATGATCTTGCGGGCCAGCTCGCCGTATTCCTTGGCCTGATTCTCTTCGGCATTGTAATCAACGACGGTCTTCTTGTTGAACTCCGCCTTCTGGACAATGTTGTCGCGGGGGACGAAGTGGATCATCTGAGTGCCGATGGCGGAAGTGAACTCCTCCAGGAATTCGCGCTCACGGTCAACCTTGCGGCTGTTGCAGATGATGCCGCCCAGACGCACGCCGCTCTGCTTGGCGTATTTCAGAAGTCCCTTGCAGATGTTGTTGGCCGCATAGATTGCCATCATTTCGCCGGAAGCCACGATGTAAACCTCCTGAGCCTTGCCGTCGCGGATGGGCATTGCGAAGCCGCCGCACACAACGTCGCCGAGCACGTCGAAGAACACAAAGTCCAGATCATCGGTGTACGCGCCGTTGGTCTCCATCAGGTCGATGGCGGTGATAACGCCGCGTCCCGCGCAGCCGACGCCGGGCTCCGGTCCGCCGGACTCCACACACTGAATGTCCATAAAGCCCTTCTTGATGACCGTTTCGTTGGTTACCTTTTCAGCGCCCTGCTCACGCAGAACATCCATCAGGGTCTCCTGGGGCTTGCCGCCCAGAATCAGACGGGTGGAATCGGCTTTCGGGTCGCAGCCGTGAATAAAAATTTTCTTATCATAAAAGTGGGCCATTGCAGCAGCGGTGTTCTGCTGCGTGGTGGATTTACCAATTCCACCCTTACCGTAAAAAGCAATCTTTCTCATGATTACATCCTCCCAAACGTTTTAAAATCATTAGATATACAAAAAAGGAGCTTTGCACGAATTTCTTCGTAACAAAACCCCTTTGTTGTTCGGAATCATAAAACGGGTCAAAAGTGAACGTTCCTCACTTTGTCCGCACCGTTTATTTGCGTTTGTCACATCCTTTATGTTTGTATTGTATGATACGGAACGCAATCTGTCAACTCGCAATACTAACCAAGGTCTTTTCAGTGATTTTATATTTTGATGTGCATAATTGACATTCGAAAGCTAAATCCTTCATGTTTGTCCTCGTTTATCACACTTCATTCTATACTTTATTTCACGTTTGTAAACGTTTATCGCGCTTGTCACAATGTATTCAATCGAGCAGTTTTCCTTTTTTGATACTCTTACAAACCAAAAGTATGTAATTTTGGCTTGCGCTACTCAACTTGCTGTGGTAGAATAAATGTGATAAACGAATACAAATGAATATAAACTAATAATAACATAAATAAGCATTTTGTTTGGAACCGCAATGAGGGAAGGACTTGGACACCATGGGGAATGATTTGCTAAGCGCGCAAGAAGTCGCGGATATTTTAAAGGTTGCCCGCAATACTGTATATGAAATTATCAAGCGGGGTGAATTAAAAGCCTCCAAGGTCGGAAAGCAGGTCCGCGTTTCCAGTCGGGATGTGGACGCTTATCTGGGCAAGGCTGCACCCCCGGAGGAGCCTTTGAACAAACCGGCGGCACAGGCCTTCGCACCCCGGCAGCGGCAGACTCAGACCGCTTCTTTTTCCGCCGCCGCCGAAGAACCCAGAGCGGGAGAATTTGTGATCTGCGGTCAGGATCCCAGCCTGGACATCATCGCCAATCATCTGGTTTCCGCGATGGATATGCTGCAGGTGTATCGCTCTTACCTGGGCAGCTACAATGGAATTTACTCGCTGTACCAGGGGCGGGTAAACGTGGCGACAGCACATCTGTGGGACGGGGATCTGAACGAATATAATATTTCATATGTGAAAAAAATGATGCCCGGGATTCCCGCTCTCATTATGAGAATCGGCAAGCGGCAGCACGGGTTTTATGTCGCAAAGGGAAATCCTCTGGAAATTACCGCCTGGACTGATCTGAAACGAAAGGATATTTCCATTGTGAACCGGGAAAAAGGAAGCGGAACCCGTGTGCTGCTGGATGAAAAGCTGAGGCTGATGGGCATTATCGGGGAATATATTCAAGGCTACAGCCATGAGTGTAAATCGCACCTGTCCACGGCCACCCTTGTTTCCCAGGGAATCGCCGATATTGGAATTGGAAGCGAATCGGGCTGTAAAACCATTCAGAATGTGGATTTTATTCCACTCCAGACGGAATCTTACGATCTGATCATCCGACACGCGGACGCGGATAAACTGCCCTACCGCACGGTGCTCGAGATTATCGCGTCGGACTCATTCAAGCTGGATTTGGAGAGTATGAGTTCCTATGATACCAGCGAAACCGGGCGGATTATCTGGCAGTGATGCGTTACGAGCGTTATCCGGCCTTTTCGCAAAAAAGCACCATATGACACGCCTGTTCGGCATGTCATATGGTGCTTTTTTGTAATATCTACGAACAGCCTCGTCCCACTGGTTAATTGGCGGACTCGTTTTCCGTTTGAAGAAAATAGGCGCGGGTTTGCTCCACATTGCGGATAATTTCCTCCCGCAGAGCCTCCAATGAAGGAAACTTGCGCTCTGGGCGCAGGAACCGATAAAATTCCATCCGCAGGGTTTTGCCGTAAAGCGTTCCGTCAAAATCAAGGAGAAAACCTTCCACATTAATGCCACAGCCGTCGTCCACGGTGGGACGCGTCCCCACGTTGGCAGCCGCCATGTAGGGCGTGCCGTCCACATAGACCTTTGTGGCGTAAACGCCCAGCGCGGGAATCACCACGTCATCGGGCATATTCAAATTGACGGTGGGGAAGCCCAGCGTCCGCCCAAGCTGCTTTCCGTGGGTCACCGTCTCCGTCACGGTGTGGGGATGCCCCAAAAAAGAGGCCGCCCGTTCCATTTCGCCCTGAGCAACCAACGTTCGAATATAGGTGGAGGAAACGGTAATGCCGTCACGCTCAATTTTAGGGATGATATCACAGCCAACGCCCAACTGCCCGCACAGCTCCAAGAGTCGCTGGGGATTTCCCTCTCCCTTGTAGCCAAAGTGAAAATCATGCCCAGCCACGAGATGAACAGCGCCGTTTTCCCGCAATAAAAATTCGGTGACAAACTCCTGCCACGGCATCTGCATCATATGATGGTCGAACCGGGCCACAATGACCTCCTGAATGCCGCAGAGCCTGCGCATCAGGTCGGCACGGTCGCAGGGAGTGGAAAGCAGGGGCATGGTCCTGCCCAGAATGACGTGCTCCGGATGCACGTCAAAGGTCACTGCCGCGGGCACGGCGTTTAACCGTGCGGCGATCTCAGTAACCTGCCGCAGCAGCGCGGCGTGTCCCAAATGAACGCCGTCGAAGAAACCGAGGGCAATCACTTTTTTCTCTTGTTTCACAGTACTTCTCCTTTTGCTCGGGTCATCCTTCCGCCATGGCGCGGCCATCAAACTTCAAAAAAACTTTTTACAGTTGCAATCCGCCCCCCGGCACATTGCCCCAGCAGGAGAAATTCGCCGCTTGGCGAATAAACCCTGCACAGACCGTCCGAAGCCTCCGGACAGGGGATGGAAGCTCCGTTTCGTGCCGCCTTTTCCGCATGGGAAGAAATGGTGACTCCCGGATACCGCAGAAAGCCCGTATCCACGGCACGCAGCAGCGCGGCGGGGTGTTCCTGGCGCAGCACCTCCTCCAGCGTGACGGCGTCGGCCAGGGAAAATCCGGCGGCAGCGGTACGTCGGAGGGACTCCATCACGCCCCCACAGCCCAGCAGCTCTCCCAGGTCGTGGCACAAAGTACGGACGTAGGTTCCTTTCGAGCAGACTATCCGCAAATGATACCGGCAGGAGTCCTCCTGGGACAGAAGCTCAAGCCGCGCTACTGTGACAGGGCGGGGGCTCCGCTCCACTTCCTGCCCCTTTCTGGCCAGCTCATACAGCTTTTTCCCGTCCTTTTTGACGGCGGAGTACATGGGTGGAATTTGAAAAATATCCCCTGTAAAAAAATTGAGCGCCGCCTCCACCTCCGTTTTTTCAACGGTGACAGGGCGGCTGGTGAGAACCGTTCCCGTGCTGTCCTGGGTGTCCGTGGTCATTCCCAGCCGCAGCCCGGCGATATATTCCTTTCCGCCATCGGCGAAAAACTCCACGGCCCGGGTGGCCCGCCCCACAAACACGGGAAGAACCCCAGTTGCCATAGGATCCAGCGTACCGGCGTGGCCGATCCGCTTCTCACGAAGCACTCCCCGCAGCTTTGCCACCACATCGTGGGAGGTCCACCCAGCGGGTTTATCAATAATGAGAATTCCGTTAGCCATCACGCTGTACCCGCTCTACGGCACTGAGAATGGCAGCCTTCGCCTCATCCACGGAGCCGGACACAGTACAGCCCGCCGCCGCCGCATGTCCGCCGCCGCCGAGGAGCGCACAGACCTTGGATGCGTTTAAGTATTTGGGGTTGGTACGAAGGGAAATTTTGCATTCCCCTTCCCTCAGTTCCCGAATGGTGGCGGAATGCATCACGCCGTGCAGCAGTCCCACAAACGCGGCGATATCCTCCGTATCCTCCTCTGTGGCCTGAACAGAGGACATCATCTCCAGAGAAACAGGGGCGATTGCCAGTGTGTTGTCCTGGAACAGCTCCAGATTCTGCATAATCAGCGACTCTAATTGAAGCCGCTTGAAGGATTTGGTCCGGAAGTGGCGCTTATTGAGCTCCCGGTAGGGAATATCATACTCCATCAGCTCCGCCGCCACCCGGTGGCTGTTGGGCGTGGTGTTGCCGTAGACAAAGCAGCCGGTATCGGTGGATACCGCAAGATAAAGGGGCAGGGCAATTTCAGCGGTCAGCTCGGTCATGATGCGAACCAGCCCAAAGATAATCTCGCCGCAGGCGGCTTTATCGGCCTCCACCAGATTGTACTTCGCAAATCCCTCGTTGGAGGGGTGGTGGTCGATGGCCAGATCAATCCGATCCCGGAATCCATCTGCGTTTTGGTGCAGCAGACCCAACCCGGCGATATCTACTGTAACCACATAATCCGCCTGATACTCCTCCGGGGCAACGTACCCCTCCATATAAGGCGTAAACAGACTGGTAGCGTCCGGATTTTCCAGAATCCATGCCGTTTTCCCCATCTGCCGCAGCGCGGCACACAGCCCCACGGCACACCCCACGGTGTCCCCGTCAGGGCGGCGGTGGGTAATGATCAGAAACCGGTCATGCTTGCGCAGCAGCGCGGCGGTATCTTCACGCGTCATGCGTCTCTTCCTCCTCTTCGGAAGCAGTCGGCTCCAGTCCGCGCAGCACCTCCAAAATATGAGCGCCCTTGTCGATGGAATCATCCTGTGTAAAGAGCAGCTCAGGGGTGTATCTCAGGGAGATGGTATGTCCCAGCTCCCGGCGCAGGTATCCCGCCGCGGACTTCAGTCCCTTCAGCACCTGGCTGACGTCAGTCCTATCCAATACGCTGATAAATACTTTCGCGTAGCGGAGATCCGGCGTGGTGTCCACGGCGGTTACGCTGATCATGCCCGTCACTCTGGGATCCTTTACGGTTCGGATGAGGGTAGACAGCTCCCGCTGGATCTCCTCGTTGATCCGTCCAATTCGATTGCCTGCCATAGTAAATCTCCTCAAATATTACAGGAGGAGGACGAGCCACCCGCCCTCCTGGGTTTGTGATCCCATAACCACAGCGTGGCTACGGCATCAGCAGCCGGCTTCTTAAGTTGCCCCGACTGAGGCGAGAAAAAAGGACTGAACTCAGGGGATCAATGACTTCCCCCACGGTTTATGATACTTCAATCTGCTCCATGATAAAGGCCTCAATGATATCGCCCTGTTTGATGTCGCTGTATTTCTCAATGCCGATGCCGCACTCATAGCCCTGAGCAACCTCGCGCATATCGTCCTTGAAGCGGCGCAGAGACGCGATCACACCCTCGTGAACCACAATGCCGTCGCGCACCAGACGAATCTGGGCGTTGCGGGTGACCTTGCCCTCCGTCACGTAGCAGCCCGCGATGATGCCCGCGCCAGTGATCTTATAGACCTCGCGAACCTCTACCCGTCCCAGAGCAACCTCTCGGAACTTGGGCGTCAGCATTCCCTTCATGGCGGCCTCAATCTCGTCGATGGCCTCGTAGATGATACGGTACATACGCATATCCACCTTGGTTCTCAGGGCGGAATCCCGGGCGTTGTTATCGGGCCGGACGTTAAATCCGACAATGATAGCGTTGGAGGTGGCGGCCAGCATGACATCGCTCTCGTTGATGGCGCCCACGGCGCAGTGAATGGCGCGAACGCGCACCTCGTCGTTGGACAGCTTTTCCAGCGACGCCTTGACCGCCTCTGCCGAGCCCTGGACATCCGCCTTGACGATGATGTTCAGATCCTTGACCTCGCCCTGCTGAATCCGGGAGAACAGGTCGTCCAGAGAGACTGCCTTCTGCTTTTCGCCGCCGGTGGAGGACATTTTTTGCTCGTGCTTGCGCTGCTCCACCAGTTCGCGGGCCATGCGCTCGTCATCAACGGCGTGGAAGGTATCGCCCGCACCGGGCACCTCGCCCAGTCCGATGATCTCCACGGGAACGGAGGGGCCCGCTGTCTCCACCCGCTCGCCCTTGTCGTTGGTCATGGCGCGGACGCGGCCCACCGCCATGCCCGCAATGATCACGTCGCCGTGCTTCAAGGTTCCGTTCTGCACCAGCAAAGTGGCCACCGGCCCACGTCCCTTATCCAGGCGGGCCTCGATCACCGTACCATGGGCGGAGCGGTTGGGATTGGCGCGCAGCTCACGCATTTCTGCGGTGAGTACCACCATTTCCAGCAGGTTGTCGATCCCCTCGCCCTTTTTGGCTGAAATGGGGCAGATAATGGTATCGCCGCCCCAGTCCTCGGCAACCAGCTCATACTCGGTGAGCTGCTGCATGATTTTATCGGGATTGGCACCTGGCTTATCCATTTTGTTGATGGCCACAATAATGGGGATTTCGGCCGCCTTGGCATGGTTGATGGCCTCCACCGTCTGGGGCATAATGCCGTCGTCCGCCGCGACCACCAGGATGGCGATATCGGTAATCATGGCGCCGCGGGCGCGCATGGAGGTAAATGCCTCATGTCCCGGGGTATCCAGGAAGGTAATGGGCTTGCCGCCGATCTCCACGCGGTAAGCGCCGATGTGCTGGGTAATACCGCCGGCCTCGCCCTCCACCACATGGGTGGAGCGAATTTTATCCAGCAGGGAGGTCTTGCCGTGGTCAACGTGGCCCATGACCACCACTACAGGAGAACGGGGAAGCAGATCCTCATCCTTGTCCTCGGCGGTGTCGATGAGCTTCTCCTCAATGGTGACAATGACTTCCTTTTCTACCTTGCAGCCCATTTCCATGGCCATCAGGGCGGCGGTGTCATAGTCGATGACATCGGACAGCGATGCCATGACGCCCATCTTAATGAGCGCCTTGACCACGTCGGTTCCGGTCTTTTTCATACGGGAGGCCAGCTCGCCCACACCGATTTCGTCAGGAATTTTCACGATGAGCGGCGCTTTTTTCGCCAGCTCCAGCTGAAGGCGGCGGAGTTTTTCCTGCTCCTCCTGCCTGCGTTTGTTTCCAAAGGAGGGACCGCCTCCGGGGCTGCGCTGATTGCCCTTTTTATTCAGCTTCTGCTTGCCGGCGTTCATCCGGTTCGCCTTTTCGGGGGCGAGAGTCTCCAGACGCTCGTCATACTTGGCCAAATTCACATCTCCGCTTTTGCGGGTATCCACGATCTTCTTCTCGGGAATGCGCGTGGCGGAAACGGCCTGCCCTGGGGCATGGGGTCTGGACGAAGCATGTGCCGCCGGCTCGGAGGCCTGCCTGACCGGAGGCTGCCCGTTTGACGGCGCGTGGATTGGCGGTTTTCCCGCGGACACGGGCCGATTGTTGGCAGGAGCTGGCTGCGGCGGCTTTCCCTGAGGGCGGCTGCCCTGCTCCGCGGGCGCGGCTGCCGGGGCTTTGGGCTCCGCAGGCGCATGGTATACATCCGCGTAAATACTCTCAATGCTCTCCACCTGATTGTTCTGAGTCAGGCTTTCAAACACCAGGGAGAGCTCATGATCGCCCAGCACCTGCATATGGTTTTTTGGCTTCTCGGCGTATTTGGTCAGGATATCGACAACATCCTTGGTATTTTTATCAAAGTCTTTTGCAACCTCGTGTACACGATATTTCATCATACTCAAATGGGCCACCTCCGTTGGGAAATTGTTTGATCGTCGTCATGCTTCTGCGGTTTGGAATCGTTGCCCTGCTTTGCCGTCCAGGGGGACTTGCCGCGCTGCAGCTTTTTTTCATGAATCCGCTTTTCCTTCTGCCGCTGCAATGTTTTTTCCGCTTTCACAGCCAGCATCCCGGCAACTTCATCGTACCGTTCGGGGTCTTGCTGTGCCAGCTGCTTGGCCAGACTGGCGGCAAAGCCGACATCAGTGAGCGCCAGCATCGCGCAGGATGCGCGTCCGGCCATGCCTCCCAGCTCGGCCTTACTAAAGGGGAGCGCAATGACAGGCACCGCGCCGATCTCAGCAAAATGGGCGGCCCGGCGGATGGTGTTTTCCGCCGCGTCGGAGGCCAGAAGCACGGCGCGGGCTTTGTGGGCACGGCATGCCGCTCCCACAGGCTCTTCACCCAGCTCCAGCCGTCCCGCCTTTTTGGAGAGACCAAGGAGATTGAGCAATCCGTTCATCCAACCTCACCTTCTTTCATTTGCTCGCTGAGAGCATCGTAAACCTCCGGCGGAATCGCTCCCGAAAAGGCTCGCTCCAGCGCGCGGGATTTTTTTACTTTCGCAAGACAGTCCGGTCTCGGGCAGAGATACGCGCCCCGCCCCGGTTTCTTCCCTTTAAAATCCAGGGAAATTTCTCCCTCGGGGGATTTCACCACCCGAATCAGCTCCCGTTTCGGCTTCATTTCCCGGCAGCCCAGGCACTGGCGTAGGGGTATTTTTTTTGGCACAGGCGTCCCCCTCCTTTCAACTCAGCGAGCTGTTACTCCTCGTCGAGCTCAATACACTCTTCGTCCTCCGCAAACATGATGTCCTCCTCGTCGGCCCGGAAGGACGGCGCCTCACCCGGATCGGACGCAGGCTTGATGTCAATTTTCCACCCGGTCAGACGGGCGGCCAGACGGGCGTTCTGCCCCTCCTTACCGATGGCCAGAGAGAGCTGGTCATCAGGAACAACAGCCCGGCAGCTTTTGGTCACCTCCACCACATCCACACTGACAACGTCGGCGGGCGCGAGGGCGGCAGCGATGTATTCCGCTGGATTTTCGCTGTATTTAATGATATCTACCTTTTCTCCCCGGAGCTCTTCCACTATATTATTGACCCGTGCGCCCCTCGGCCCCACACAAGCGCCAATGGGATCCACATTGGGGTCCGCGGACCAGACCGCGAGCTTCGTGCGGCTTCCCGCCTCGCGGGCTACGCTCATGATTTCGACGGTGCCGTCGTAAATTTCAGGCACCTCCAGTTCAAACAGACGCTTGACCAGTCCGGGATGGGTGCGGGAAATCATCACCTGAGGGCCTCTTGTGGAGCGGCGCACCTCCACCACATAAACCTTCAGACGGTCTGCTTCCTTGACCGTCTCGCCTTTGATCTGTTCACCGGGAGCAAGGAAGGCATCGGTAAATTCCCGTCCGCTGGTGATACGGATGGAAACCGCTCCGTTGCGGGGATCCACCCGGGTCACGGTTCCGGTAATGATCTCATGCTCCTTGGTGGTAAATTCCTCAAATATCATGCCCCGCTCAGCCTCGCGCATTCCCTGAATGATGACCTGGCGGGCGGTCTGAGCCGCAATGCGGCCAAAATCGCGGGTCTTGATTTCCTGGCGGACAACATCGCCCAGATCGGCCTGAGGCAGGACGGATCTTGCCTCCTGGAGGGAAATTTCGGCGGAAGGATTATCGACGGAGAACACGACCTCTTTTTTCAGATACATGCGAACCTCTCCCCGAACCGGGTCGGCGTCCACAACCACGTTATCTCCCACGGATTCGTGGTCACGCTTATAGGCGGAGATAAGCGCCTGGGTGATTTTATCCAGCATATAGCCCTTTGGGATGCCCTTTTCCTTCTCAATCAGTTCAATTGCCGCAAAAAATTCCTTGGCGTCCAACTCATTGGTTTTCTGGGGCTTTGCGTTCCGTTTCGCCATGTTCGATTTCTCCTTCGTTAAAACGTCACGTGCAGGCGCACCTGCGCGACTTCTTTCTTTTCAAAGCGGCGGCCTGTGAGAAGCACGTCTCCGTTTTCGTATCCCTCCAGGATACCGGTAAATTCCTTTTTGCCTTCCACGGGGCGGTAGAGCTTCACATCTACCTGAGTGCCCAGAAACGCCTGGAAATGCTCCGGCTTTTTCAGTGCGCGGTCCGCGCCGGCGGAGGACACCTCAAAGGTATAGCTTCCCTCAATGGGATCCAGTTCGTCCAGCCTGTCGCTGACCGCTCGGCTGACCGCCTCACAGTGATCAATGGAGATACCGCCCGGGCAATCGATATACAGGCGCAGAAACCAGCTCCCCGCCTCCTTCACGTATTCCACATCCCAGATTGTGCAGCCGTGCTCGGCGGCGATGGGTGCGGAGAGTTCCGCGACCAGCTCAGTCACTTTTGCCATGTAGGGCGCCTCCAGACATACCAAAAAATTACTTTTTTCAATTGCTCGAAAAGAAAGAGCGGGGTAAAACCCCACTCTATCTGATCATAATCTTAATTCCTTTTGTAGTGTAACACAAAATTGAAGCGGATGCAAGGCTTTTCCGCCTGATTTTATGAAAAGGAAAGCAATTGCGCCTTTCCCCGCGGCTCCTGCCCGTTTTTCGCTCATATAGCGAAGATCAGCCGCTTCTCAATGTCTTTAGCACTTTATAGAGCAGCCCATACAGCACGCCTGCTTCTTCATTGGTGACCGGGAGGCATCCGCCTAATTTCTGCGGAATTTCCAGCGCCTGATCTC
>Ga0316604_10000740_pt1 | contig 35225 bp, 34 predicted proteins | sample OWC_soil_day20_C_FD_207650 | JGI IMG/M metagenome (GOLD analysis project Ga0316604, IMG submission 207650) | Wetland soil microbial communities from Old Woman Creek delta, Ohio, United States - OWC_soil_day20_CT | ecosystem: Environmental > Terrestrial > Soil > Wetlands | place: USA: Ohio... | reverse complement strand
CTGCCTTTGGCGCTTATGCGTTCGGTCTGGCGTATCAGCTCAGCGGCAATGATGAACATCCTTCGAACCAGCACCAAAATGCCGGTTTCAGCCTGTTGGCGAAATACAACCGTGGACCGACCGCACTGGCGCTGGGATTCCACCGGCGCGCGAATTCAGCCAGTTCGCAATACTGGACGGTGGGTGCCGCGCATGAATTCGGGCCGCTGCGACTGTCGGCGCTGTACGAACGCGCCATCAGCCGCAAGGAGTGGATTGGCAGCGGCTACACTGATGACCTGCTGGAACGCAATTTCCTGCTCGGCATGATTTACCAGCTCGGCCAAGACAGCATCAATGCGTCATACCAGCAGTTGAAAGCGGAAACCGGCGGCGCCAGCATCGGCATCGACCGCAAATATTCGCTCGGTTACGTTCACTGGCTGAGCAAGCGCACCTCAGCCTACATTGACTGGACCAGAATCCGGCACGGCCAGCAATCCATCTTGTGCGGCAGCGGTTGCGGCACCATTGGCGGCATCGCCATCGGCATGAATCACCGTTTTTGAGACTTCAGGCTGCCAGGTTGCGGTACAGCGCAAATCCGAGAATGCAGCACAGAATCGAGCCTGTCAGGTGCAGTGCGGAGTGACCAAAGGCCCATAAGTAGTCACCGCGTTGCAGCAACAGCATCGATTCGGCGGAAAAAGTGGAAAATGTCGTCAGCGCGCCCAGAAAGCCGGTGATCACCATCAGCCGCCATTCTGGCGCAAGCCCTGGATGGCTGTTGAAGAACGCGACCGACAACCCGATGATGAAACCGCCGCCCAGGTTGGCGACGATGGTGCCGAGCGGCAGGTGGCTATGCACCGGATTCAGCCATACTCCCAACCACCAGCGCAACCACGCTCCAAGCACCGCGCCAACGCCAACGGCAGCAAAACTCATTTCGCTTTTCCTCCATTTTCATTCCAGCGCGCCATCGCCGTGTCGTCCGAGTCACGTGCATCGACCCAGCGCGCGCCGTCAGACGTCTGTTCCTTTTTCCACAATGGCGCTGCGGTTTTCAGGTAATCCATCATGAATTCGCACGCAGCAAACGCTTCGCGTCGGTGCATGGCCGCAACCGCTACCAACACGATTTGATCCATCGGCTTGAGCGGCCCCACACGATGAATCACCTGTGCATCGAAAAAATTCCAGCGTTGCTTGGCTTCGATGATAATGGCTTCCAGCGACTGCTGCGTCATGCCGGGATAGTGCTCCAGTTCCATCGCCGTCACTTCCTTGCCATCGTGCAAATCCCGCACTGTACCTACAAAGGCAGCCACCGCCCCAACCTTGGGGTTATTTGCGCGCAAGGTTGCCACTTCGGTGGTGAGATCAAAATCTTCAGTCTGAACACGAGCAGTCATGGATACAGGATGGTTAATACGATGAAGGCATTCTTATGCAGGAAATTATCGTCAGAATTGTATTTGATATCGACGAAGATGTGGCCGCCAGAAATCTTTTTTCATACTCACCATGGCAGATACCGAAAAGTACCAGAACATTCACAGATCGCCCACCAGAAACAATGGCAGCACTTTCTCTGCTCATGACCGACAATCCAAAAAACTTTTCCAACCTCGAATACGCCGCCATGAGGCTCGAAATTCAGCAGAAAATTTGTTATTTCACAAAACCCAATAGCTGAACGCACAGAAACTATGCTTTATGGCAACAACTCTCTTCTTCCCTGAATCCATGGATCGTTGAAATTTACCAGTTTCACAAAGGAGTTATATGTCGGCAAACAAGAAAAAGTCCTCCATGCGGCTAGCGACAAAACTGGGATGGTTGGTCGCTTGCGCGCTCATTGGTGTTGTAGTCATCTCCGGTTCCTTCCTCTATTCAGAGAGAACCCTGATACTTGAGGAGAGAAAGGCTACCGTACGCCAGGTAGTTGAGGCCGCACATGCAACCATTGCACACTTTGGAAATCTGGCTCAAAGCGGCAAGCTAAGCGAGCAGGAAGCGAAACAACGTGCGCTGGAAACACTAGAAGCGCTGCGCTACAACGGACAGGAGTATTTTTGGGTCAATACCATCAGCGCCCATCCCATCATGGTAATGCATCCCGTCTCGAAAAATCTGATCGGCACCGATCTGTCTGACATAAGCGACCCTACCGGCAAACGACTTTTTGTTGAAATGACCAATCTGGTAGAACAATCCGAAAAAGGATACGTCTTCTATTTATGGCCCAAACCAGGCTCAAAGGACCCTATCGAAAAAGTCTCCTATGTTCAGGGGTACAAACCGTGGGGCTGGATGGTGGGTTCAGGCGTGTACATTGATACCGTACAAGCAACGATTATGGGCCGGCTTTTGAAATTTGGCGCTGGCACCATTGCATTGGGCATATTGTTGCTACTGGCGGGCATCTTGATTGCGCGTAGCGTGCTTCGGCAAATTGGCGGCGAACCCGAAGACGCAGCCAACATTACACAACATTTGGCTGCTGGCGACCTGTACATCGACATTGAACTTAAAGGCAACGATCATACGAGCCTGCTGTATGCCATGAAGAACATGCGGGACAGCTTTGCCAATATCGTCAAGCAGGTTCGCTCAGACTCGGAGGCAATCGCAACAGCAACTGCACAGATCGCATCAGGCAACCAAAATCTATCGACCCGCACTGAAGAGCAGGCAAGCTCCCTGGAAGAAACGGCTTCGTCGATGGAACAACTTACCTCAACCGTCAGACAGAATGCCGAGAATGCCAGTCAGGCAAACCAACTGGCGATTTCTGCGTCAGATATCGCCACAAATGGAGGAAATGCTGTTCAGGAAGTCGTTCAAAAAATGCACTCTATTGACGATTCATCAAGAAAAATGGCGGATATCATCAACGTCATTGATGGCATCGCATTCCAGACCAACATCCTTGCACTGAATGCAGCGGTTGAGGCGGCACGCGCAGGTGAGCAAGGCCGAGGTTTTGCCGTGGTTGCTACAGAAGTGCGTAATCTGGCACAGCGCAGTGCAAAAGCAGCACAGGAAATTAAGGATTTGATCAACGACTCTGTCAGCAAAGTTGAGGATGGCAGCAAACAGGCTGAGCATGCCGGTGAAACGGTTAAAAAAGTGGTGGATAGCATTCGGAACGTGCGAAACATCATGGAAGAAATCACGGCAGCCAGCACGGAGCAGAGCGATGGCATCGAACAAGTGAACCGGGCCATTATGCAGATGGATTCTGTTACACAGCAAAACGCCGCCTTGGTTGAAGAGGCAGCAGCTGCTGCTGAATCCCTGCGGGCGCTATCCAAGAGTCTGGTGGAAACAGTTAAAGTCTTTAAAATCCGTAAAGAGGAGACTTCTTAGCGACTGCATTTGACGTGACATTTAACCCGCAGTCTCGCGCGCTACGGATAAGAAGCAGGCGCTATGCTAGCACTATCAAGTGGCATGCTGCCCCAGCCGCCAAAGCGATGTAACTTCGGCGGAACGCGCCGCATGCAACGGGTCGTTGTCGTCCACCGCTTTCGGGTGCACTGGCCGGATATCGTGCCGTGCGAGGACTTTCAGTCCAGTGTCATCTATCCATGCCAGCAATTGGTCACGATCGCGCAAGCCAAGGTGCTCAGCAAGGTCGGACAAAATCAGCCAGCCCTCGCCACCGGGTTCGAGGTGCGCCGCCAAACCGGACAAGAAGCCTTTGAGCATCGCACTGTCCGGGTCGTACACCGCGCGCTCAATCGCCGCATTCGGCCGCGCTGGCACCCATGGCGGGTTGCAAACGATCAGTGGCGCCTTTCCTTCGGGAAACAAGTTTACCAACTGCAGTTCGATCTGGCCGCTCAAGCCTAGCCGGTCGATGTTGTCGACCGCACAGGCAAGCGCGCGCGGGTCCGTGTCTGTCGCAACCACGCGCCGAACACCGCGTTTGGCCAGCACGGCGGCAATCACGCCGGTGCCGGTGCCGATGTCGAACGCCAATGCAGTCGATGGCAACGGCGCTTGCGCCACCAGTTGCAAATACTCACCGCGAACAGGCGAAAACACGCCATAGTGCGGATGGATGCATGCGCCCAGCGCGGCAACCTGCACTCCTTTCTTGCGCCATTCATGCGCGCCGATCAGGCCCAGCAGTTCGCGCAGCGACACCACCGACGCTTCACCAACCGAGCCGTAAGCCTCCTCGCATGCCGCGCGCACATCCGGCGAACGCCGCAGCGGCACGGTGTAGTCCGGATCGAGCGGCACCAGCAGCATGCCGAGCGTACGCGCCCGTTGCGACTGTGCCTGCCGGTGCAGGTGAAACGCTTCAATCGGCGACGACGGCACCGTTTTCGCCTTGCGCGGTTTGCGTCCGGCGCCAGCCGCTCGCCGCGCCATCGCGTTCAGCAACTGACGCGCATTCTGGAAATCGCCGCGCCACAGCAGCGCAGTTCCTTCGGAAGCCAGACTGAAGGCCTTGTCTGCCGGCATCGTATCGTCGGCGATGACCACCCGTTTCGGCGGCGGTGCATGGTTTTCCGAGCGCCAGCGCGCCTCGCGCATTTCGCCGTCTTCTTGCCAGTGAATTGTTGGGGTTGCGCTCATAAAATCCCGTATTTCAATCTCGAACTATTTGTAGCAAGGCTGCGAGGCGCAGGCAGTACGAAAGTACGGCTAGACGAAGCTAACGCAGCTACGGGCAGTTCGGGTTGAAATCAGCCGCCGGTCACCGGCGGGAAAAATGCGACTTCGCAGCCTTCGGTAATCGGCGTATCCGCCTCGGTCATCACATGGTTGTACGCCATGCGCAGCGATTTGCCTTCGGCCAATGCTTCCGCCCATGCGCCGCCGCGCGCAACCAGCCACGCGCGCACAGCGCCGACTGTGGTCACTTCGGGCGGCAGGCTCACGTTTTCCGAGGCGGTGCCGACCGCTTCGCGCACGCTGGCAAAAAAGCGCAGTTCGATTTTCATGGTCAGTAAAGAAGTTCGTTGAAAGGCAGGAAACGGACGATGTCGCCCATTGCAATCAGGTTGTGGGGCGGATTGTCGATCAAGCCATCGCCCCAAACAGTCGAAGTCAGCACGCCGGCGCTTTGGTTCGGGAACAGATCCAGTCCGCCCTGCTCGTTAATGCGGGCGCGCAGGAACTCATTGCGCCGGTCGGCCTTTTGCTGCGCGAAATCGGCTCGCATCGCATAGGCCGTCGGCGCAACCTTTTGCACCCCTTGCAGGCGCAGCATGAATGGCTTGACGAACAGCAGAAAGCCGATCAGCACCGACACCGGATTACCTGGCAGACCGATGAAGAACGCATCATCCCTGCCGGCGACACAGCGAATTTCGCCAAACGCCAGCGGCTTGCCCGGCTTGGACGCGATTTGCCACATGTTCATCCGCCCTTCGGCCTCGACCGCCGGCTTGATGTAATCCTCTTCGCCGACCGACACCCCGCCGGAGGTGATGATCAGATCGTTTTCCTGCGCCGCGCGCACCAGCGTTTGCCGGGTGGCTGCCAGCGAATCGGGCACGATGCCGTAGTCGGTGATGTCGCACCCCATGTTCTGCAGCAGACCGCGCAGCGTGAAGCGGTTCGAGTTGTATATCGCTCCCGGCTTGAGTTCCTCGCCCGGCATTGCCAGTTCGTCGCCGGTAAAAAACACCGCCGCCCGCAGACGGCGCACGACCGGCAACTCTGCCTGTCCGACCGATGCTGCCAACCCCAGCTCCTGCGGCCGCAGGCGCGTGCCGGCCGGCAGGATTACGCTGCCGCGGCGGATGTCGCCTCCCGCCGGCCGGATCCATTCGCCAGCGCTCGGCTGGTAATTGATGGTCACGCGGTCGCCATCGGCTATGCACTCTTCCTGCATCACCACCGCATCCGCGCCCGGCGGAATCGGCGCACCGGTGAAAATCCGCGCCGCCGTTCCCGGCTGCAGCAGTTGTGGCACACTGCCAGCAGGAATGCGCTGCGATACCGGCAGTGTCGCCTTGCCGCTGGCACAGTCTGCCATCCGTACCGCATAACCATCGCGATCGGAATTGTCCGCCGGCGGCACGTCGAGCTGCGACACTTGCGCTTCAGCCAGAACGCGGCCATTTGCTTCCAGCGTAGGCACCCACTCAACAGCGGTTATCGGCCGGGCCGCCTTGAGCAGCAAGTCCAGCGCCTCGGCCACGGTCAGCAATGGTTTCGGTTGGTTCATCATTTGTTCTTCTGGTTGCAATGCCGTTCCGGTGGCTCAAAAAATACTCCGGCCAGTATTTTTACATCGCCAGGAAATACGTGGCCAAGCACATTGTTTTCAGCTCATACCCCGCCCAAAACCTCTATATTAGTGCAGCCAGTCGCATCACAACCCGGTGCGGGCGGCGATGTAGGCCTTCATTTTTTCGGCATCGACCGGCATCACATCGAAACGCTGCGGCTGCGCCTCGATGTTTTCGAACCCGGCCGGACGCGGCGCATCCTTACCCAGTGCTTCCTGTATCGTTTCGTTGAACTTTGCCGCCAGCGCGGTTTCCAGCACGATCATCGGCACGCCGGGTTGCGCATGTTCGCGCGCGACCTTGACGCCATCGGCGGTGTGGGTGTCGATCATCACGCCATACTTGGCGTACACATCGCGGATCGTCTGCAGCCGGTCGGTATGCACCGACTTGCCGGATTCAAAGCCGAACTGCCCCACTTGCTTGAATTCATCGCCATCGCTGCCAGACTGGCCGGACAAGTCAAAGCCGCCATGAGTGTCGATTTTGCCGAACAGGGCGCGCACGCGGTCGCCATCGCGCCCTGTCAGGTCATAGATGAAGCGCTCGAAATTCGATGCCTTCGAAATATCCATCGACGGGCTGCTGGTATGGAAAGTTTCGGCCGACTTGCGCACGCGGTACACACCGGTGCGGAAAAATTCGTCCAGCACGTCGTTTTCATTGGTGGCAACCACCAGCTTGTCGATCGGCAAGCCCATCATGCGCGCGATGTGTCCGGCGCAGATGTTGCCGAAATTGCCGGACGGCACGGTGAATGACACTTTCTGCTCGTTCGACGTCGTGGCAGAAAGGTAGCCGCGGAAGTAGTACACCACTTGCGCCACCACGCGCGCCCAGTTGATCGAGTTCACGGTGCCGATCTTTTGCTTCGCCTTGAACGCCAGATCGTTCGACGCCGCCTTCACCATGTCCTGGCAGTCATCGAACACGCCTTCGACTGCGATGTTGTAAATGTTTTCATCCGGCAAGCTGAACATTTGCGCGGTCTGGAACGCGCTCATTTTCTGGTGCGGCGACAGCATGAACACGCGGATGCCCTTCTTGCCGCGCATCGCATATTCGGCCGAGCTGCCGGTATCGCCGGAAGTCGCGCCGAAAATGTTGAGTTCCGCCTTTTGCTTCGCCAGCGCGTATTCGAACAGGTTGCCGAGCAACTGCATCGCCATGTCCTTGAACGCCAGCGTCGGGCCGTTCGACAACGCCTGCAGGATCAGCGTCTTGCCACCCACGCTTTCAAGCGGGTACAGCGGCGTGATCTGCGGCGCATCCTCAGGCTGACGCGCGTTGCAGTATACCTCGGCGGTATAAGTCTTGTGCGCCAGCGCCTTCAAATCCGCTTCCGGGATGTCGGTGGCAAATTTCTTCAGAAGCTCGAATGCCAGATCGGCGTAGGAGAGTTTGCGCCATGCATCAAGTTCAGCGCCTGTCACTTGCGGGTATTCGATCGGCAGGTACAACCCACCATCGGGTGCCAGACCTTCGAGCAGGATTTCGGAAAACGAACGCGGTGCAGCGGCGCTGCCCTTACCAGCACGGGTAGAAACGTATTGCATGATGATTGCGCGAAAACAATGTAAAACTCCGATTTTACCCGTAACCTGTATTTGCCGGTGAGCGCGTGCGATAATTCCCGCAACTGTTTGCATAAACCTTGTCAATGTCATGACCATCAAAGTCGCCATCGCCCAGATCAACTGCACTGTCGGCGATTTCAGCGGAAACCGCATCAGAATCGCCGAAATGGCTCGCCGCGCCGCTGCCGCAGGAGCCGATATTCTGCTGACGCCGGAACTGTCAATTTCGGGTTATCCACCGGAAGACCTGCTGCTGCGCAATGCATTTTTCGATCTTACGCAGCAGACGCTCGATGAGCTGGCTGCCGAACTGGCCAGCCTGAAGGGGCTGCACGTGATTGTTGGCCACCCGCTGCTGCGCGGCGGTCAGCGCTACAACGCCGCTTCGGTGATAGTCGAGGGCAAACTGCTCGGCACCTACTGCAAGCACAAGCTGCCGAATTACATGGTATTCGACGAAGTGCGCTATTTCGCTTCGGCCGAAGAACCGTTCGTGTTCGAGCTCAAGGGAACGAAATTCGGCCTGAACATCTGCGAAGACTGCTGGTTCCCTGAATCGCCGCAGGCGGCACGCGCCGCAGGCGCCGAAGTGCTGTTGATTCTGAACGGTTCGCCATACCACATGCACAAGCAGCATGTGCGCTACGACATGATGCGCGAAAACGTGCTGGCTGCCGGCATGTCGCTGGTGTATGCGAATCTGGTCGGCGGACAGGATGAACTGGTGTTCGACGGAAATTCGTTCGTGATGAACCGGCGTGGCGAACTGTGCCTGCAGTTGCGACACTGCGAAGAAGACTGGCGCATGGTCGAATTCGATGGTGCAGAACCGCGCAAGCAACCATTTGAAGGCGACCATTCAATCGAAGCGATGGTCTACCAAGCGCTGGTGGTGGGCGTACGCGACTACATCGGCAAGAATGGATTTCCTAGCGTCATCATTGGCCTATCAGGCGGGGTCGATTCTGCGTTGACGCTGGCGGTGGCAGTTGATGCCTTGGGTGCGGACAAGGTGCGCGCGGTGATGATGCCTTCGCCATACACGGCCGACATCTCGCTGGCCGATTCGCGCGACATGGTGCGCCGCGTAGGCGTGCGCTACGATGAAATCCCGATCAATCCCTGCTTCACCGCTTTCAAAAACATCCTGTCGAAGGAATTCGCTGGACTGGACGAAGACACGACAGAGGAAAATATTCAGGCGCGAATACGCGGCACGATCCTGATGGCGCTTTCGAACAAGCATGGCTCGATCGTGCTGACCACCGGCAACAAGAGCGAAATGGCGGTCGGCTACTGCACGCTGTATGGCGACATGGCCGGCGGATTTGCCGTGATCAAGGACATTGCAAAGACGCTGGTTTACCGTCTGTGCCATTACCGCAACACCGTGTCGAACATCATCCCCACACGTATCCTGACGCGCGCGCCGTCGGCCGAACTGAAACCCGATCAGACCGATCAGGATTCGCTGCCGCCGTATGAGGTGCTTGACCCTATCATGCAGTTGTATATGGAGGAAAACAAGAGCGCGGCCGAGATCGTCGCCGCCGGTTATGCCGCCGCAGATGTACAGCGCATCACCCACCTGATCCGCATCAACGAATACAAGCGGCGCCAGGCACCGATTGGCATCCGCGTCACGCATCGCGCCTTCGGCCGCGACTGGCGTTATCCAATCACGTCAAAGTACCGCGAATAGGCTAGAATCGTTCAAGTCACATTTTCAGGAGCATTCATGAAGAGCATTACCGCCATCATCAAACCGTTCAAGCTCGACGAAGTGCGCGAAGCGCTGTCGCAGGTCGGAATTACCGGCCTGACTGTTACCGAAGTAAAGGGTTTTGGCCGCCAGAAAGGCCATACTGAGCTGTATCGCGGCGCGGAATATGTGGTCGATTTTCTGCCGAAGGTAAAAATCGAAGTTGTGGTGGACGACAAGATCGCGGAACATGCGATCGAAGCGATCATCAATTCAGCCCGCACCGGAAAAATCGGCGATGGCAAGATTTTCGTGCACGATGTCGATCAGGTGATCCGCATCCGTACTGGCGAAACAGGGCCTGAAGCGGTTTGACGCAAACCGGGACCGCTTCAACAGCCCCGGCCTGTCAGTGATGGCGCGGCACACTGCCGCGCCAGAGTTCATTCCTTCACCGGCTTCCATTCCTTCGCCAGCGCTTTCGCCTGCGCGACCTGCTGCGGTGTCATCGTTTCTTCCAGATCCTTCATCCGCCGCGTGGCCGGGCCAAAACCCTGATTCGATGACAGCGTCAGCCACTTGACCGCCTCAACCAGATCCTTCTTCACCGTCACGCCGCTGGCATACATCTCGCCCACATTGTTTTGCGCTTCCGAGTGCCCCTGGTTGGCAGCCCTGCGTGCCCAAAGCGTGCCTTTGCGGTCACTGTGATCGACACCGTTCGCGGTCAGGTACAACATCGACAACTGATGCTGCGCTTCCGCATCGCCTTTTTGCGCCTTGGCGGTATATTCCTTTTCCAGGTCAGTGCTCGACGTGCATCCTGCCAGCGCCATTGCCGCCAGCGCAATCGCACAGGCCGCGCCCCACTTCTTCAATCCTGCGTGCATCTACTCTCCCCGTTATGTTAGAAACCTGCCAGCCTTTCAGCCACGCCCCTTGAGCAGCACCACCAGCGCGCCAGAACCGCCATCGGCCGCCTTCGCCTGGCAAAAGGCAATCACCTCGTCCTTTTGTACCAGCCATTTGTGTACCATCTTTTTCAGCACAGGTTCCTTGTTGACCGAACCCAGTCCCTTGCCATGGATGATGCGCACACAGCGCAAGCCGCGCTTCGTGACTTCGCGCAGAAAATCGGCCAGCGAATCGCGCGCTTCATCGCGCCGCATGCCATGCAGATCGAATTCATCCTGAATCACCCAGTGCCCTTTGCGCAGCTTGCGCACCACGTCTGGGCCAATGCCATCGCGCCGGTAGCTCAATGCCTCATCAACTTCGAGCAGCGTGGTCACATCGAATTCGTCCGACATTGCAGCGCGCAGCACTTCGCGCTCGTCCGCATGGCGCTGGTGCGGGATCGGTTGCGGCGGCGATGCCATGACATCTGCCCTGTTCTGTCGCGCCAGTGGCGTCACATCCCCGACCGCACGCCGGAAAATATCGGCCTCGCACTGCATTTCGCGTTCCTGCCGCGCACGCTCGCGCGCGGTCGCCTCCTGCTCTTCCTTCAGCTTTTTCAGCGCCTTGCCCAGTTTCTTGAGGTCGGCCAGATCCTTGAACGATTCAGACATGAAGCAACCCTGCTCAAGCGTCCATGCCTTCCAGATAGCGCTGCGCATCCAGCGCCGCCATGCAGCCTGTGCCAGCGCTGGTAATCGCCTGACGATAAATGAAGTCCTGCACATCTCCTGCAGCGAATACGCCCGGCACGCTGGTGGCGGTTACCATCCCATCCTGAGCAATGCCGGTCTTGATATAGCCGTTGATCATCTCGATCTGACCATCGAAAATCGCTGTGTTCGGCTTGTGGCCAATTGCCACGAACAAGCCATGCACCGGGACCTCCTTGAGCGCGCCATCCTTGGTCGATTGCAGCCGCACCCCAGTGACACCAGAATCGTCGCCGATGACTTCATGCAACGTCTGCTCCGTTTCCAGCACCACCTTGCCCTCGGCCACCTTGACCATCAGACGGTCGATCATGATCGGTTCAGCGCGAAACTTGTTCCGCCGGTGAATCAGCGTCACCTTCGAAGCGATATTGGCCAGATATAGCGCTTCCTCGACTGCAGTGTTGCCGCCACCGATCACGGCCACTTCCTTGCCACGATAGAAGAAGCCGTCGCAGGTCGCGCAGGCGGACACTCCTTTGCCCATGAACGCCTGTTCGGATGGCAGGCCAAGGTACTGAGCCGAAGCTCCGGTGGCGATAATCAGCGTATCGCAGGTATATTCCGCGTTGTCGCCAATCAGCCGTATCGGCTTTTCTGAAAGTTTCGCAGTATGGATGTAATCGAAAACGATTTCGGTGTTGAATCTTTCCGCGTGCTGCAGGAAACGCTGCATCAGTTCAGGCCCCTGCACGCCCATCGGGTCGGCCGGCCAGTTCTCGACTTCGGTCGTCGTCATCAACTGGCCGCCCTGCTCGATGCCGGTGATCAGTACCGGCTTAAGGTTGGCGCGCGCCGCATAAACGGCAGCGGTATATCCGGCAGGGCCGGAACCGAGGATCAGCACAGAAGCATGTTTGGCATTGGACATAGTTGTCTGCAATCGGTAAATGGGGCCATCGTCGTAACCGCACTGCGCCATGCGCCACATGCGGCCGTCCGATTTTTCGGCTTTACTGCCGGAAACGGGTTAAGATTTGAAATTATAGACGAACAGGGCAAAATATCGCCCCCGCATTAACGCACGAAGCATAATGAGCAGAACCAGCAGAGCCTATACCCGCAACACCGAACCGCAAAATGAACCGCAGATGCCGACGCGGCTTCAGCGCCTGTTATCGGAATCCTGGCTGTTGGCGCTTGCCACCCTGACGCTGTTTGTCATGCTGGTGCTGCTGACCTACAATCGCGCCGACCCGGGCTGGTCGCATGCCAGTCTGGTACCACGCATTGCCAACTGGGGCGGCCGTTTTGGCGCACTGCTGTCGGACCTGATGCTGTACGTATTCGGCATTTCCGCCTGGTGGTGGTGCATCCTGCTGCTGCACCGGTTCTGGCGTGGTTGGCGTCGCCTGGCGCGCCAACTGGCGCTGCAACCCGAACCTGAACCTTTGCACAGCTTCGAAAAGCCAGTGCGCGTACTCGGTTTCCTGCTGCTAATCATTAGCAGCACCAGCATCGAATTCCTGCGGATGCATACGCTCAAGGCACAGTTACCACGAGCACCCGGCGGCATTCTGGGCGAAATAATTGGCGCGCCGCTGTATGGCGCGCTTGGCTTCAATGGCGCAACGCTGTTGCTGCTGCTGTTGTTCGCACTCGGTTTCAGCCTGTATTTCCATCTTTCCTGGCTGCTGGTGGCAGAAAAAATCGGCGGCGCGATTGAAGGCACGGTCGTCTGGTGCCGTAACCTGCAGGCGGCGAAAGAAGATCGCCGCCTCGGCCAAGCCGCCACCATCAAGCGCGAAGATGCGGTAGTGCAGGAGCGCGCGCGCATTGTCGAGGCGCCGCCGATCCGGATCGAACCGCAAGTGACCATCGTACCGCGCTCGGAACGGGTGGAAAAGGAAAAACAGGCGGCGCTGTTCACGGAGTTGGTTGATTCCAGTTTGCCGCCACTATCCCTGCTTGACCCGCCGTCGCCGCCACAGGAAACTGTCAGCGTTGAAACCCTGGAATTCACCAGCCGTCTGATCGAAAAGAAACTGTCGGACTTCGGCGTGTCGGTGAAAGTGATTGCCGCCTATCCGGGGCCGGTGGTCACACGTTACGAAATCGAACCGGCCACAGGCGTCAAGGGCAGCACCATCGTCGGGCTGGAACGCGATCTGGCGCGTTCGCTGTCGCTGACATCGATTCGCGTAATCGAAACCATTCCGGGCAAGAATTACATGGGGCTGGAGTTGCCGAACCCGAAACGGCAAATCGTGCGCCTGACTGAAATCCTCGGTTCGAAAGTCTACAATGACAGCGCCTCGACGCTAACGGTTGCGCTCGGCCGCGACATCGCTGGCAACCCGGTAGTAGCTGACCTGGCGCGGATGCCGCACCTGCTGGTCGCCGGCACCACCGGTTCCGGCAAGTCGGTCGCGATCAATGCCACCATCCTGTCACTGCTGTACAAGGCCGACCCGCAGCAAGTGCGGCTGATCCTGATCGACCCGAAAATGCTGGAAATGTCGACTTACGAAGGCATTCCGCACCTGCTAGCACCGGTCGTGACCGACATGCGCCAGGCAGGCCATGCACTGAACTGGGCCGTGAACGAGATGGAGCGGCGCTACAAACTGATGTCGCACGTTGGCGTGCGCAATCTGGCGGGCTACAACAACCGCATCGACGAAGCGGCCAAGCGCGAGGAACATGTCCCGAACCCGTTCTCGCTCACGCCAGACGCGCCCGAACCGCTGGAAAAACTGCCATCGATCGTGATCGTGATTGACGAGCTGGCCGATCTAATGATGGTGGTTGGCAAGAAGGTCGAAGAACTGATTGCGCGCATCGCGCAAAAGGCGCGCGCCGCCGGCATCCACCTGATTCTGGCCACGCAACGACCGTCGGTCGATGTGATTACCGGCCTGATCAAGGCCAACATTCCGACCCGCATCGCGTTCCAGGTCAGCAGCAAAATCGATTCGCGCACCATCCTCGATCAGGGTGGTGCGGAAACACTGCTCGGTCTGGGCGACATGCTGTACCTGCCGCCCGGCACCGGCCTGCCGATCCGCGTGCATGGCGCGTTCGTGTCAGACGACGAAGTGCATCGCGTTGTCAGCCACCTGAAGGAAAGCGGCGAGCCGGATTATGTCGAAGGTATCCTCGAAGGTGGCACACTGGAAGCCGGCGCGGATGGCATGCCGGGCATGAATGGCAGCGGCGGCGAGGCGGATCCGATGTACGACCAGGCGGTTGCGATCGTGCTGAAAAACCGGCGCGCATCGATTTCGCTGGTGCAGCGCCATCTGCGCATCGGCTACAACCGCGCCGCGCGTCTGCTCGAACAGATGGAACAAAGCGGCCTTGTTTCGGCGATGCAATCGAACGGCAACCGCGATATTCTGGTACCCAACTCTAACGTGGAATAAAAATGCTTAACCGCCTCGGCGCCCGTTGCGCCCTTCTCGCTGCCATCACCATGTCTGCCCTGTTGCCTGCGCTGGCGCAGGCTGGCGCGGTTGAACAATTCAAGACCTTCATTGCATCCACCCGTTCGGCCAAAGGCGAATTCAGCCAGCATCTGGTGAAAATGGCCGATGGCAAAGCCAGCGTTGCGAAACGCTCCAGCGGCAGCTTCGTCTTTGCCCGCCCGGGCAAATTCATCTGGACCTACCACAAGCCATATGAACAGGTGATTCAGGCGGACGGCAAGGATGTGTTCATCTACGACAAGGATCTGAACCAGGTCACGGTCAGGAAGCTCGGCAATGCGCTCGGTTCCAGCCCGGCGGCGATCCTGTTCGGCAGCAACCGGGTCGAACAGAATTTCACGCTGAAGGAAGCCGGCACGAAACAGGGCATCGAATGGCTGGAAGCTGTGCCGAAAGCGAAAGACACCACCTTCCGCCAGATCGGCATTGGCATGAAAAACGGTGTGCCTGTGGCGATGGAACTGCACGACTCGTTCGGCCAGGTCTCGGCTCTGACGTTCCACAAATTCGACCGCAACCCACCGGTTTCATCCAGCCAGTTCAAGTTCGTCATGCCGAAAGGCGCTGACGTCTACCGGCAATAATTCACCATCCGGAGGCACGAATGAACCAGACAACCGAACGGCCTCCCGAACTTGCACCCGACCTGCCTCGCCTCGCCATCCGCTCACTGGTGCCGGTGGCTGTGTTGCTGGCCGCGCTGGCGCTACTGCCGTTCTGGCCCGGCGGCGGCGCAATCCGCTGGCTCGGCATCGTGCTGGCAGGCGCTGCCCTGCTGCTGTTCTGCCTGGCTGTACTGCGTATCCTTGCTCCCTTAGCGCAACGCATTCGGCAGGACGCCGACCTGCTGGCCGAGCGCGAACAGGATCTGGAACAACTGCTGGCCGCCTGCCCAAGCGCAATGCTGCTAGTTGATGCGGAAACCCTCGCTATTGTGCGAGCAAACCGCAAGCTGCTCGAACTGACTAGCCGCGCATCAGGCGAACTGGACGGCCTCGCGCTGGAGAGCCTGCTCGCGCCCGGTTCCGGCACGAACCGCGATTTTATCGATAAGATTCAGGGCGCCCGAACATTGAACGAATTCGAAATCGCACTGCTCGACCGGAAAAATGACGTGGTCGAATCGCTGGTATCGACCAGCGCGTTGCGCTTTGGCGGACGCGACGCGCTGCTGCTCGGCTTCACCGACATCAACGAACTGCGGCAGGCGCAGCACAGCCACGAATACTATGCCAGCTACGACGAACTGACCGGCCTGACCAACCGCCGCACCGGGTTGATGTTCCTGGAAAAAGCAATGGCACGCGCGTGGCGCGAAAGTAGTCCGCTAACAGTGATTCACGCCGACCTCGACGGGCTGAAACAGACGAATGAAATTTACGGCCATGCGGCAGGCGACCGGCTGATCCGCGCCGCCGCCAACATCATGACCGGCCTGATCCGCAGCTCCGATTTCGCCGTGCGCCTTGGTGGCAACAAATTCCTGATAATCCTGCCCAACTGCGCGCCGGACAATGCACAACGGATTGCCGGCAACCTTGAACACTTGCTGGCCGCGCTCAAGGCCGAAGACGATCGCCGCCACGTGCTTTATGCCATCAGCTGCGGCATCGCCGGCTATGCCTCCGACGTGCATGCCACGGCAGAGGAACTGATCACCGCCGCCGCGTCAGCACGCGCGCAGGCAAACCAAACGGTGTCCGCAAGCACCGAGGTCACGCTCCCGGCCTGATAACCTTTGGGGTATATACGCAAAATAGGCTATTAGGCCAATTGTTTGGTGGCTGTTTTAAAATACTGGCAGGAGTATATTTTTTATCCTTACTGACCAGAACGTCAGTTTGAGTCAGTTATTTGGACGTTCTGACAGAGCCCACGCAATGCAGGAAAACAGAACCAGAGCGAATGGCGGCTTTTGCCGCAAAGGCAAATAGAATTCAGCCACTCTTTTCAACACCACCTGCAGACCAACCAGCAGACCATCAGTCAGCCATCAACCGATCTAGCATGAACGAACGAAACCTATCTGATGCCGACCAAATCCGCGCAGCCAGAACGGCGCAAACCGCCGCCATCGCCCAAGGCGATTTCGAGGCCATCCCGACATTCTGGACCGAGGACATCACCGTGCGCCGTGCGCTAGGCCAAGCGGTCAACGGTGTGGAGCAAGCGCTGGCGGCGCTTAAGCCCAATGACGATACGCCACTGGTTTATCAACGCGAAGCGGTGTCGGTCGAGGTCAGCGCGCACTGGCCGCTCGCGTTCGAGGAAGGACGCTGGTCCGGCCACCCTGGAAATGCCAAGGCGGCGCCTGTCATCGGCGGACGTTATGCGGCGCAGTGGGTGAAGCAAGGTGGCCGCTGGCTGATCCGATCCGAAGTGTTCGTCGCACTGACTCGCTCCGGCACTGAAAACTGACAGCGTAAGCATTGTCGAAAAATCATCGACAGTCAGCTTTCGACAAAAAATGACGACAACGAGATTGATTCCCTGTTGCAAATGACGATGATGAAGAAAATCTCGACATTATCACAAGCTTTTGAAATTAAAAGAAAAAACAGAGAATAACCTCGTCGCACCACTTTTCTTTACCACATGGCACGGGATATGCGTATATGCAAGCGTCCCAAATGGCGCCACCCCAAGCATGCTGACAAGCTGTTTGAATGATGTCATTGAGACAGGGTTTGTTCTGTCTATTTGTTTTTTGTCGGTGTGCGTCGTTCGCACCATTACTGCTATGTTACCTATCATTCCGCTCCTAATCGGCGCCATTCCGGTGCTAACTTTTGCCAGTTTCTGCGGCATTGCCATTTATTGCCTGATTTCCGAGAAAAAGCACAAGCAACAGCTTGGAAAGTACTACAACCATCCCGACCACGATCGGCCACTGTACAACATGGGGCACTGTGACCGTTATTCGGCTGGAACCTTTTCCTGGTAATCTCTCGCAAAGGTGCTATGGAGCATCATCCCCTGAAACACCCCCCCTCTCGGGGGGGCAACGCCAGCTGAAACCCATTCATTCGGCTTGAGTTTTCAAGGCATCCCCGAATACCGGATGGAATATGCTTTGGTGCGATTCAGCCCGGAAAATTCTTTTCCCGCTTTTCTCTTTGCAGTTCCCTGCTGAGGCCTGTACAGCTGCCCTGCCTAAAGCGCGCTGCCTGTTGTTTGCGGACGTTCGTCCAGCACTCGCACCACGCGCTGCGGATACGGCACTTCGATCTTGCATTCCTGCAATACTTTCCAGACTGCGCGGTTCACGTCCGACAGCACCTTGCCAGTGCCATTTTCCGGATCGTCTATCCAGAAACCGACGCGCAAATCCAGCCCGTCAGCGCCAAACTTGACCAGCGTCGCCGCCGGAGTCCGCACCTTCGATACGCGCGGCACCGTCGCCGTCGCCTGTTCCAACACCGGCAGCAATGCCTCGATATCGGTGTCGTAACCGACACTAACATCGGTCGTCACCCAGATGTGCGGATCAGAATATGAATGGTTTTGCACCGCGCCGGAAACCAGCATTTCATTCGGGATAATCGATTCGATGCCGTCCAGCCCTCGCAGTACGGTAAAGCGGGTATCGATCTTCGTTACCCGACCGTAAAACTTGTCCACCGCGATCATGTCGCCAATCGCCAGACTGCGGTCGAACAGTATGATGAAGCCGGACACATAGTTGCTGGCAATTTTCTGCATGCCAAAGCCCAGACCGACACCCAACGCGCCACCGAATACCGACAGCACGGTCAGGTCGATGCCGACCATCGACAAGCTGACCAGCACCGCCACCAGCATCAAAAGCGCGCGCGACAGACGTGACAGCACCACGCGGAACGACAGATGCACTTCCTCAATGCGCATCAGCCGCTGTTCGATTACCGCCGCGCCCCACAGTGCCAGCAACAGGGTGATGACCACAGAAATACCGGCCTGCATCATCGCCAGAATCGAGACTTTCTTCGCGCCGATGATGAACACGATGTCGTCAAGCCAGTGCATCAACTCATTCCACAGCCCGGTGATGTGCAACGCAAACCAGCACCACAGCAGTGCCGAGAGTATCCGTTCGAGGAATTCCAGCCGACTGCCGATCCAGCCGATGCTGATGATCAGCGGCTGCATCACCAGCAGTACAAACCGCAACAGGCTTAACGCTAGCAGGAACGACAGCGATGCGCGCAGCACATTCACGCTGTGCCACTGCATTAGCACCGGCTTCGCTACCGCCACCAGCACCAATGAAAACAGCGCCGTCAGGAAATACACGATACTGCGCGAGCCGAGACGCAAGCCCTGCGCAATCGTTTCTGCCGACAACAGTTTACGCTGCGCCAGCCGAGCCAGGTGCCAGCTGATGGCGATGGAAATCAGCAGCGTGCCTATCTGCCACACGACCCCCGGTTCGCTCAGGTCGTGCAAAACATCAAGCAGCATGCCCGATAGCGTGATTTTCATCGATGCTTTTCCATCATGCGTTTTTCATGCATCCGCGCCCTGATTTTGCTTTGCGGATGTCTGCGCCGCCACTTTCTTTGCCGCCACCTTGCGCTCGAACACCGCAGCAAAGAAGCCGTCGGTCTGGTGCCGGTGTGGCAGCAGCGCCAGATAATCATTCATTTCCAGCGGAATCCTCTGTTCGGCCAGCACGTCTTTCATCGGCACCAGCGCAAAATCTGGGTGCGAGGCGAGGAATTGCGCCGCCACGTCCTCGTTTTCATCGTGCAGCAGGCTGCAGGTTGCATACACCAGCCGTCCGCCCGCCTTCACCAGTCGCGCAGCCGAATTCAGGATCGCGATCTGCTTTTGCTGCATCTCGGCCACCGTTTCCGGCGTCTGCCGCCATTTGATGTCCGGATTGCGGCGCAGCGTGCCCAGTCCGCTGCACGGCGCATCGACCAGCACGCGGTCGAGCTTGCCGGCGAGGCGCTTGATGCGCGCATCATTCTCGTGCTCGATCCTGACCGGATGCACGTTCGACAAGCCACTTCTCGCCAGCCGCGGCTTGAGCTTGCCCAAACGCTTTTCGGAAATATCGAACGCATACAGCCGGCCGGTATTGCGCATCAGCGCGCCCAGCGCCAGCGTCTTGCCGCCGGCACCGGCGCAAAAATCCGCCACCATCTCGCCGCGCTTTGCACCAACGATATGCGTCAGCAACTGGCTGCCTTCGTCCTGCACTTCAATCGCCCCATTCTTAAACAGCGGCAGGTTTTGCAGCGCCGGTTTCTTCTGCACCCGCAAACCAAGCGGCGCATAGGGCATCGGTTCGCTCTCAATTGGCGCGGCCTTGAGCGCGCCAATCACTTCTTCGCGCGATGCCACCAACGAATTCACCCGCAAGTCGAGCGGCGCATTCCTGTTCAGCGCCTGCGCCAGCAGTTGTGTTTCGGCCTCGCCATATTGCGCTATCAACCGCTCGTACAGCCACTGCGGCAGATTGGCACGCATTTCCGGCGGCAGCAGCGCCCGATCGGTGTCCATCACGCTGCGCAGCCATTGTTCCTCGCTCTCGCTCAGGCCGGGAACGGTATCGACGCCAACGTGCTCAGCCAACCCGAGCAGCGCCAGCTGATGCATTGACGGCGTATTGCCGCTGCCGACAAAATCGGTGAAGAAGCGCTTGTTGCGCAACACCGCGTACACGGCTTCGGCAATCACACCGCGTTCGCGCGAACCAAGCTTCGGGTGGCTACGAAAATAGTGCGACAGCGTGCCGTCGGCCGGGCCGGCAAAGCGCAACACTTCGCGCAACACGTCTTCGATATGGGACACAATCCAGGGCGGCAATCTCATGCGGTTTCCTAACTCAAAATGCAAAATAACACGACAGTGCCGCCATCAGGCGCGGCTCACCCTGCCCTGTGAAATGGTCAGGCGGCCTTCGATGAAGTCGCGCACTGCCTGCGGATATATCAGATGCTCCTGCGCCAGCACACGTGCCGCCAGCGTGTCTTCGGTATCGCCTTCTTCCACCGGCACAGCCGCCTGCGCGACGATCGGGCCGTGATCCAACTCGGCCGTGACGAAATGCACGGTCGCGCCATGCAGCTTCACTCCGGCATCAAGCGCCTGCTGGTGCGTATGCAAGCCCTTGAAACTCGGCAGCAGCGACGGGTGGATGTTCAGCATCCTGCCTTCGTAATGACGAACGAAAGATTCAGTCAGTATACGCATGAAACCGGCCAGCACCACCAGATCCGGCGCGTAACGATCAATTTCCGCTTGCAACGCGACGTCGAACGCATCGCGCGAAGGATAATCCTTGCTTGGAACCACCGCCGTTGCAATGCCGTTGGCGCTGGCAAATGCCAGCCCGGCAGCATCCGCGCGGTTGCTGATGATAGCGGCAACCCGCGCCGGCCATTTGCCCACCTGCGCAGCACGGACGATGGCCTCCATGTTGCTGCCACGGCCAGAAATCAGGATAACGATATTTTTCAAAATGACTCTCGCTTGAATCTAAAAACAAAAAGCCGACCTCACAGTCGGCTTGCGCAATTCAGTTCGCAGCCGGCGTTACTCGAATGAATAAAACACCCGGAACTGCACCTTCTTGTCGCCCCAGAAATCGGCGGCATCGCGGAATACATCAAGCAGCTTTTCCCGCGCCTCCTTATCGAATTTGGCCGTTTCGGGCAAATGTTCGAGTACCACCACGAAGCCAGGCTGCGCGCCAGCCTTGTGCGTCAGGTCGGTCAGGCAATCGGCTAGCGCATCGAAATTCTTGCCGAAATATTTCGGGAAGTGGAACGATTCGGCAATCCGTGTCAGTACTTGCTGCTTGGTGTTCGTGCCGGAACAGTGCGCATACAGGAAGTGCTGCCCCAGCCGCGCCGCCTCGGCCTGCAAATCCACCACGCGGAATGCGCGGATCGACTGCACCAGATTCGGCGGCACGTTGGCAAACAGGCTTTCGCTGGAAAAGTGAGCGGTTGTGATTGACATTGGACTGACCTTGGTCATTCTCTTATGCGTCTGAAAGTCTGGTAATGATCGGCGGTGTAATAGTATTCACCCGACAGCTGCGGCTGCCCGCCCGCAATAATCCGGCGCGCGCCACGGTTCCTGGCGCCTGGCGTTTTCACCGTGTATTCATGGTAATAACCACGCTTCTGCTTCGGCAGCGAACCTTCGTAGTTGCCAAACACGACGCCATCCTTCGCATACGGAAATGGCCCGCCGCGCTTGATCAGCACCAGCGTCTGCTGCGCCTCCGGCGGCAACTGGCCAACCGGAATCTCTCCCAGCAAGCCCTTGGCCTGCACAGCCAGCGAAAAGAATGTCGCCGCCAGGAACAGCGACCATTTTCTGAAAAAAGCCTGATTCACACTTATCCCGAAACAGATTATTGCAAAATAACAACTTCAATATTCGCAAAACATTAGGTTAACTTGTTGCACAACAGGAATCAACCGCTTTGTCACATTGCGAGTTACGCATGCAACATGCCGCCGGTAACACGTTCCAGTCCGGCCAAATCGCGCCAGCTTCGCACTTGTTGAAACGGCTGCGCCACCAGCAGCGCGCGCACCGCTTCCGCCTGATCATAACCATGCTCCATCAGCAACCAACCGCCGGGCACAAGATACTGCGGCGCACCGGCAATGATGGTGCGCAATGCGGACAACCCATCCGCGTGGTCGGTCAGCGCATCGGCTGGCTCGAAACGCAAATCACCCTGTTGCAAATGAGCATCATTTTGTTCGATGTATGGCGGATTGGACACGATCAGCTCGAACCTCGCCCCCCGCGGCAGCGCCGCATACCAGTCGCTGCAAATAAAATCAACCGTCTGCCGCGACAGCAGCCGTGCCGCATTGCCGCGCGCCACCGCCAATGCCGCTGCGCTGGCATCGACCGCCGTCACCCTCACATCCGGCCCCGCGTGCGCTGCATCTGCCGCTATGGCCACTGCAATCGCGCCCGAGCCGGTGCCGAGATCGAGCACGCGTCCGCCTGACGGCAAGCGTTCAAGCGCCAGTTCGACCAGCAATTCGGTTTCCGGCCGCGGAATCAGAACGTCAGGCGTAACGTGAAACGACAGCCCATAAAATTCGCGTTCGCCGACAAGGTAGGCCACCGGCTCGCCCGCAATCCGGCGCGCCAGCAACGCGCGCACGCGCTCCGCTTCTTCGCTGCTCAGTTGCCGTTCAGATTGCGTGATCAGCTGCACGCGGCTCAGTCCGAGCGAAAACGACAGCAGGACGCGAGTATCCAGCGGGTCGAGCACCCCCTGCATCAACCGTTGCACCTCGCCCAGGCGAATGCCAGCCACAATCTCAGGCAATGGCATTCGATCCCTCGCGCCGCCACGCGAGCCACACCAGAGCAACGGCGAAGGCCGAAAATGACAACATGCCCCACTGCGGCAATGACAGCCAGAACAACCGGAAGGTGTCGTCTGCACAATTGCCATCCGCGTACAGCATGAATGGCAGCCAGTCCGCCATCGGCAACTGGTTGACGAAAGTTTCCACCGGATCGAAACCGCATAGCATGCCGGGGTTCGCCCGCACCCACAATTGGTACGAGGCCAACCCCAGGCCGGACAGCGACGCCAGCGCGCCCAGCGCCGCGCCAGTACGCGGCCAGTCAGCCAGCGCACCTGTCAGGCAGAACAGCGCCATCGCCAGCAGCGCATAGCGTTGCAGCACGCACAACGGACACGGCAGCACATCCCTCACATGCTGCAACAGCAGCGCGAAACCAACGCAGCCGATGCAGGCTGCGCCAATCAGCCCGAGCAGGTGGCGCGAGCGAATGCCACCCTTCAGATAAGTAAAAATATACTCCATGGTGTATTTTCAAATACCCTCGAAAATGGAGGCCCGGCAATGCATTTTCATTCCATACTCCCAATTTTTCGCGAAAAAGGCGCGATCTGGCAAAAATAACTGACCGAAAAGCATTTTTCGTTCAATAAAGCCAAAAAATATACTCCCTGTAGTATTTTTAAACAACCAGCAAAAATGTGGCCCAGCGCCGTGTTTTGGATATATACCCCACCTTTATCCAGACGATGGAAGCGCCATGCGATTCACGGCCAACTCATCAATCCCGGCAGTTCAGCCTGAGCAACCAGCTTACCCCGCTTCGCCCAGTTCCGCCAGCAATTCCGCCTGCCGCTCGGCCGCCAGCGCAGTCGTGAGTTCATTCAAATCGCCATCCATGATGAAATCGAGCTTGTACAGCGTCAGGTTGATGCGGTGGTCGGTCATCCGCCCCTGCGGGAAATTGTAGGTGCGGATGCGCTCGCTGCGGTCGCCGGAACCGATCAGGCTCTTGCGGGTCGCCGCTTCCTTCGCCTGCTGCTCGCGCAGCTTCACGTCCATGATGCGCGCAGCCAGCACCGACATCGCCCGCGCCTTGTTCTTGTGCTGGCTGCGGTCATCCTGGCATTCGACCACGATGCCAGTCGGCAAATGGGTGATGCGCACCGCCGAATCGGTCTTGTTGATGTGCTGGCCGCCGGCGCCCGAGGCGCGGAAAGTGTCGATCCGGATCTCGGACGGATTGATGTCGACCTCGTCCACTTCGTCCGCTTCCGGCATCACCGCCACCGTGCAAGCCGAGGTGTGGATGCGTCCCTGCGCTTCGGTCGCCGGCACCCGTTGCACGCGATGGCCACCGGATTCGAACTTCAGCTTCGAATACGCGCCCAGACCGGCGATGCGCACAATCACTTCCTTGTAGCCGCCGAGGTCAGACGGCGATTCGGAAATCATTTCCACCTGCCAGCGGTTGCGCTCCGCGTAGCGGGTATACATCCGCAACAGGTCGCCGGCAAACAGCGCCGATTCGTCACCGCCGGTACCTGCGCGAATTTCAAGAAAGATGTTCTTTTCGTCGTTCGGATCTTTCGGCAGCAGCATCTTTTGCAATTCGGCCGCGCTGTGTTCCATCCGCTCCTTCGCCGACGCGATTTCATCCTGCGCCAGTTCCTTCATTTCCGGATCGGACAGCATTTCCTGCGCGGTTTTCAGGTCGTCGTCTGCTTGGCGGTATTCGTGATACCGCGCCACCAGCGGTGATAGCTCCGCATGCTCGCGGTTCAGTTTCAGGTATTGGTCGCGATCGGAGGCAACACCTTCCTGTATCAGCAATTCATTCACTTCAGCCAAGCGATCAGCCAGTTGATCAAGCTTGGTCAGCATTGAGGGTTTCATAAATTTCCAGCCATTGAAATGCAAAAACGGCGCGACACGATGCCGCGCTTTGAAAAGAAAAAAGGGGAAAGCGGCGCTAGCGCCGCGTGCGGAACAGTTGCGGCAGCAGTTCGGCCAGCCGCATGCGCTCGTCGCCCTGCGCCTCACGTAGCGCCCGCTTTGAACCATGCAGGAACTTGGCAGTCAGCCCTTTCGACAGCGATTCGAGCACAGCTTCGATGCCTTCACCGCGCGCCAGGCGCTTTTTCGCACGCGCCAGTTCGCGCAACCGCATCGTGTCGCCCTGCTCGCGCAGGCTGCGGATTGCCGGTACCGCAGCGCGGCTTTCGATCCAGTGCATGAACGATTGCACGCGCGTTTCGATGATCGCCTCGGCCTGCACCACCGCTGCCTGACGGGTTTCCAGCCCGGCAGCAACTTCGGCGCCGAGATCATCAAGGGTGATCAACGACACATTTTCCAGCCGCGCGATTTCGGCTTCCATGTCGCGCGGCACCGCCAAATCGAGCAATAGCATCTGTTTGCCTGCGCGTGCCGCGATGGCGCGCTCGATCATGCCCAGACCGATGATCGGCAGCGAAGCCGCAGTGCTGGAAATCACGATATCGTACTGCGCGATGCGTTGCGGCAAATCAGCCAGCCGCATGGTGTTGCCGCCAATTCTGGCGGCCAGCGCCTCGCTGCGCTCCAGCGTGCGATTGGCAATCGCCAGCGATGCCGGCTGCTGCGCGGCAAAGTGCGTCGCACACAACGCGATCATCTCGCCCGCACCGATGAACAGCACCCGCTTGTCGGCCAGATCGCCCAGCGTGCTCTGTGCCAGCTTGACCGCCGCTGCTGCCAGCGACACATTGCTGGCACCAATGTCAGTCGTACTGCGCACTTCCTTTGCCACCGCGAACGTGCGCTGGAACATCCGGTTGAGGTAAATCCCCAGCCCGCCCGCTGCCTGCGAACGGCGCACGGTATCCTTCATCTGCCCCAGAATCTGCGGCTCACCCAATACCATCGAATCCAGCCCGGAAGCGACCCGAAACGCATGGCGCACCGCATTCTGCTGCGGCAGCGCATACAGGTGCGGCCGCAGCCTGTCAGCTGGCAGGCGGTGGAAATTAGCCAGAAAACGTACGCTCGCGCCCAGCGGATCGGGCGTAGCGCAGGCGGCATACAGTTCGGTGCGGTTGCAGGTCGACAGAATCGCCGTTTCGCACGCGCCGCCGCAGGCATCACCGCGACCAAACCAGTCACGCGCCGCCATCACCGCATCGCCTATCTGTTCAGGCGCGAACGCCACCTGCTCGCGCAACGCGAGCGGCGCGGTGGTGTGGTTGAGGCCAACAGCGATAATCTGCATTCCGTGAAGGGATTTTGTGTCAATAATCAATAGGTTCAATTATATCGGCAAGCGGCTGGCCGCGCGTATTGCTCAGGCTCAGCCGGAAACCTGTTCCAGCAGATAGCCGTAACCGTACACCGGCACCAGTCGCCAGCCATTGGCCGGCCGCAGACCGAGCTTGGCCCGCACGCGCGACACATGCGTATCGATGCTGCGAAAGCTCGCTTCGCGCTCACCGCCCCAGACCGATTCGAGTATCGTCGCACGCGACAGCGGCTGCCCGGCGTGACGGAAAAACAGCAGCGCCAGCGCGAATTCCTTTTGCGTCAGTTCGACCGGCTTGCCGTCAACAGTCGCATGGCCCGTCTGCGCATCGAGCATGCAAGGCCCCAGATGCAACTGCCCTTGCGCCATCTGCTCCGGCCACGCGCGCCTGAGCAGCACCCGCACGCGCGCCAGCAAATCGCGCTGGCGCACCGGCTTGATCAGGTAATCGTCCGCTGCCAGCGCCACATCAAGCTGCATCGGGTCTGCATCGTCAATCAGCAGCAATGCCGGCAGAACGCCGCCCGCTGCTTCCCTGGCATCGCGCAGCATTGCCACCGCCGTCTGCCCATCGCATGTCTCAGACGCACCTGCAAGCAGCAGATCACAAGCTGCAGTGCGCAAGCCATCAAGCAGCGTTTTGACGCTGCGGTATACCGCGCAATCGAAGCCGGCCGCAGCCAGCGGTTCGCGAATCGCGCGAACCGCTGGCTCGTCACGGAGCAAAATGGCAATTTTCATCATCAGAAGCGAGCCGTCCGGCGCAAGCAAACAAGATTTTTCAGTGAGGGTTGCATTTGCCGCTTAACAGCCGGGATTGTAACCGTTACTATTATCGGTGTTGTCCTGAATTACGAACAAGAAGGAACCCTTTATCGAACGCTTTTCTGACAGGTAAACAAAATTGGATAATCACATCAAGCACGCTCAATTCTCCGGCAATCTGGTGATGGTCGGTTTTGGCAGTATTGGACGCGGCGTTCTGCCACTGTTCCTGCGCCATCTGCAAATGGATCCATGGCAAATCATCATTTTCGCGCCTGAAGGCGATCCAGAAGGTATCGCCCGCAAATATGGCGCCACATGCGAACGGATCGCCATTACCCAAGACAACTACAAGAGCGTGCTGGAACCGCATCTAAAAAAAGGCGACTTTCTGGTAAACCTGTCGGTCAATGTTTCAAGCCTGGCCCTAATCGAACTGTGCTGGCAACGCCATGCGCATTACATCGACACCTGCATCGAACCGTGGGAAGGCGGCTATACCGACACTTCGCTCACGGCATCCCAGCGCTCGAATTATGCACTGCGCGAGCAGGCGCTCGCTTTCAGCTACGGCAAAGACAAAGGGCCAACGGCCGTCATCTCGCAAGGCGCCAATCCCGGACTCGTTTCGGCCTTCGTCAAACAGGGCCTGATGAACATCGCGCGCGACAACGACCTCGACATTGAACGGCCTGATACCGCAGAAGACTGGGCTAGGCTGGCACAACGACTCGGCATCAAGGCGATTCACATCGCCGAGCGCGACACGCAAATCCCGTCGCTGCGCAAGCGACGCGGAGAATTCGTCAACACCTGGTCGATCGACGGCTTTGTCAGCGAGGGCATGCAGCCAGCGGAACTCGGCTGGGGCAGCCATGAAAAACACTGGCCCGAAGAAGCGCGCCGCCACGGTTACGGTTGCGACGCAGCGATCTATCTCGACCGCCCCGGCATCCACACCCGCGTCCGCAGCTGGACGCCAATCGAAGGCCCGTACCACGGCTTCCTAATCACGCACAATGAAGCAATTTCCATCGCCGACTATTTCACGTTGAAAGATGGCGATAATGTTATCTACCGCCCAACCGTGCATTACGCCTACCACCCGTGCGATGATGCCGTGCTGTCGATCCATGAGATTGCCGGCAAGAACATGCAAATGCAGGCCGGCACGCGCCTGATCCGCGATGAAATCGTCAGCGGCACCGACGAGCTCGGCGTACTCTTGATGGGTAACAAGGAAGGCGTGTACTGGTATGGTTCGCGCCTGTCGATTCAGGAAGCGCGCCATCTAGCACCACACAACAACGCCACCAGCCTGCAGGTGGCGGCCGGCGTGCTGGCTGGTGTGGTGTGCGCGCTGAAAGACCCGGATCTGGGCGTGGTCGAACCGGATGACATCGACGAGGAAGAAATGCTAAAGGTCGCCGCGCCCTACCTTGGCGAAATCGTTGGCGTGTACGGAGACTGGACGCCGCTGCATGATCGCACCGCGCTATTCGATGAAGATATCGACCACGACGACCCGTGGCAGTTCAAGAACATCCTAGTGAAATGACAGCCTGAACTGGCCGGCAGCGCACAGCACATCAGCGCCTGCCGGCCCGCATCAGAATCGCTTCCGCCTGCAACAGCACCGGCCGGTCGACCATTTTGCCATCGACCTGGACTGCGCCCTGCCCGCTTGATGCCTCGGCCACTACACGCTGCGCCCAGCCGATTTCCTTTTCTGTCGGCGCCATCGCGCGTTCAATGGGGGCAACCTGCCGCGGATGAATGCACAGCTTCGCGCCAAAACCGAAAACACGCGCAAACGCCAAGTCGGCCAGCAATGCCGCTTCGTCGTCAATCGCCAATGTCACACCAGCCACTGGCGCGGGAATGCCGGCGCAACGGGACGCCAGCGCAATCTGGCTCGCAGGATATATCAGCCCGCGCTCGTCGCCGGACAGGTTCATCTCCAGCGCATAATCGATCGTGCCAAACACGATCCGCTGCACACCAGCCGCAGCGGCAATTTCCTCGACACAACGCACGCCGCGTGCGGTTTCGATCAGCGGCAAGACTTCGCATTCTTGCTGCAGGGCTGCCAGCACGGCGGCCACGTCGTTCGCCGATTCGGTTTTCGGCAGCATCACCAGCCTGATCCGACTGTCGCGCAGCAGCGCCAGATCGTCAGCAAACCAAGGCGATTGCCGGTCGTTGATGCGCAGCACGATATTGGCGGCATCGTTTTGCGACGAACACCAGCGGGCAATCTCGCTGCGCGCTGCCGCTTTGCTTTCTGGCGCGACCGCATCTTCCAGATCGAGAATGATGGCCCCCGCTCCGACAGCCTGCGCCTTGGCGAAACGCTCCGGCCTGTTGCCGGGAACGAACAAGTAGGTAAACGGAAGCATCATTTTTGCGACTTGAAACCAGTCCGCTGATGGCTGTTGTCGCAGAATGGCTGGTTGCCGGTTGCGCCGCAACGACACAGCGCCGCGCGTCCCGGCGTAGTGATTTCCGTACCGCCTTCATCCTGCAGCGTGAACTGCCCCTGAATCAGCAGCGGCCCGTTACGACTCGCCTGAATCGTTGCGCCGGTCACCGCTTCGACGATGGTCTTCTGTTCCGCGACGCCTTCGCGCAAATACGTTAGCGCACCAGACGGACATTTTTCGACCGTTGCCATCACTTCCTCGATGGTGGCTGCGCCCGGCAATACCCACGGTCGGCGATGGACATCGAACACCGCCGGCAAGGTTTTCAGGCACACGGCCGAGTGGTAGCACAGGTTCGGATCGAAATTCACCGTAATCCCTGGCGCGCTGTACGATTGCAGCGGCTTTTTCGTCGCAGCAACCGGTGCTGCGGCTGTTTCCTGCTGCCGGTTCTTTTCCTTCAGGTAGCGCTCGGTGGCATCGCGCGCTACAGCAGCCGAACCAATCGCTTCCCCCGCCTGATTCTTCACTATCGCGAAGCTGACATCGATATACAATCGCTCACCGCTCTTGCACAATGCGCGGGTAATCATCGAACCGCCCTTGTGCCGCGTTTCGCCGCGTTCAATTGCATGACGGTAGCCATTCCAGTGCGCTGCGCGCATCGATTCTGGAATGATGATATCCAGGCTTTGTCCTACCGCTTCTGCCGCATCAAAACCAAACAGCAATTCCGCCCCATGATTCCAGATGCGGATGATGCCGTCACGATCAGCCAGAATCAGCGCTTCCGGGATCGCCAGAAGCACTTCCCGATAAATATTGGCGTCTTCAATGCCGCCTGTACCTGCCATGTTTTGCTCCTTAAGTGATCCGTGCCATGTATGGTTCCGCTGCCAACCGGCATTTGTCGGTGCCACAGCAATCAGGCATCGAATGGCGAGCCAGTCGTGAAAAAACTGCCGCCGGCAACATAGTGGATAGTTTTCATTTCCTCGGTCGGAAATGACCAGCGTCCATCAATGAATACTTGCGGATCTGCCCAGGCGGCGACCACCTCGGCAATCAGCAGGTCATAACGCTGCTGGTTGTGCGCTTCGGGAATGAGGCGGCACTCCAGCCAGCCAACACACCCCTCCACGAGCGGCGCGCCAACCTTTGCCGCAGGATGAGTGCCGAGGGAAAATTGCGAAAACTTGTCGGTATTCCTGCCAGATACGGAACCGACCGAAAGCACGCTGGAGGCCATCGCCTTGGATGGGATGTTGAGCACAAATTCGCCACTGGCCTCGATCAACTCCCTGCTATATGCGGTACTGGCGATAACAACCGCGACCTTTGGCGGAGCAAAATCCAGCGGCATGCTCCAGGCTACCGCCATCACGTTCTGTTTGCCGGCATGCGCGCTGGAAATCAGCGTCACCGGTCCGTGGTTCAGAAGCAGATAAGATTTTTCCAGCGGAACAGCTTGCCTAACAGACATGGGCTTCCTCTCTTAATTTGTATACAGGCCTATTTTTTTCAGTGCAGCCAGCAGACCGCCTGCCATTTCACGATAGCCTCTGGCGTTCGGGTGAATCGCATCCGCCCGCAAATCGGCTTGTGCCAGCACGTTCGAAAACACGTCAGCAATCACCGGCAACTTTTCTTCCTTACCCAGTTCGGCGTAAATGGCGGCATCGGACGGACGCTTGGCCACCGCCGCCATCAGCGACGGTTGCGGCACGGCAACCAGCACGACTGTTGCTCCGCTTTGCCTGATGGTCGCCAGAATGGCGCGAAGATCATCCTTCACCGCTTTCTGCGGACGCCCACGAAGAAAATCGTTGCCGCCAATCTCTACTATCACCACCACTGGCCGGTGCTCGTCAAGCAAAGCCTTGATCCTGCCCTTGCCCGCTTCAGCCGTATCGCCCGGGATACCTGCATTGACAATCCGCCAGCCAGTCATGCCCGCCAGCAGCGTTGGCCAATCCTCGCCCTGTGAAGCACCGGTACCGTAAGTCACGCTGTCGCCAAACGCCAGCACGGTACTGCCCGCCGGCAAAGGCGCGAGCTTTGGTGCTCGCGAGCATGCAGCAAGCATCAGCACCACGAAAAGGATGACAATATGTCGATAAAACATGGAACGGTTGCCGCTATAATCGAAAATTACCGAAATTCAACTATAACAAACCAACGAGGGCATATGAACACATTCCGCTTCAAAAACGGTGAGCACTACGAAGGTGAAACCTTGTTCGGCGGCTGCGGCTACGTCAACCGCAACGTCATTCATTTGCTGAAAAGAACCAAGAACTACGTCATCTATCAGGACCAATGGGGAAAAATACACAAAACCCGCCGCATGTACCACATCAAATGCGAATTTCTCCGTAACAGCTTTGAAAGCTTCTATGCCGATTCCATCGGAGCACACATGCGTTTCCAGCTAAAGGAATAATGTCAGGCACTAAGCTCGCCAACCACCATCGTTCAACATCCTATTAACCCTGCGACGGCCCTCCCCATGACTGAAAATGACACTGATGTTGTCGATGTCGGTGGCCATCCCAGTAACCACGGCAAAAAAAAGCCCACCTTTTCTAGCAGGTGGGCTTTAATTTTATTTACTATAGCTGCCCCCCGTAAGTTAGGTGCAACTTATGGCGCCCTTAGATGCAGCTTATGGGGGCCAATTTGCAGCTTACGCGGTTCCCCACAAAAACCCTGTGCGTTACCGCATAACCTGCAACTTACGAACTAAGAAAATCAACAGCTTACAACACAGCAGTACACCATAAGCTGCAACTAAATTTACGCATAAGCTGCAACTTCCTCCATAAATTTACGCATAAGCTGCAATTTTCTGCATGGCGCGTCTAAGCGCTCTTGCCCACAATGACAAAATTCAGGAATGCTCAGGCCCCTGCTTAACTCGCTTTGCTTCTCGCCGCTTGCGTCGCTCATCCCGCACACGTCCCTCGCCCTGGGATTCTTCCTGCTGCTTCTGTACGGATTTGCACTTTGCTCTAAAGACTACCCCACCTCAAAACATATTCTATATACGGAATACTATCGCGATATTCGCTATCACGAATAAAATTATTTTATTCTATATAAGTTATATTGCGCGGACGTTATTAAGCGGCACCACACAAGCGCTATGACGCTTTCCAGGGGCACAGCCGCACCCTTTATTACTCCATGTCAGCCGTCAGATACAGCTTCAGCTCATCTGCCTTACGCAGCACCGGCTGTTTGCTTTCATCCCCCAAGCTTTGTCCAAGGCTATGGGATTCAACTAATTAGTGGATTTCAATAAAACGCGCTCAATTATTCAATTTCCATAAAGTTTAATAATTTCCCAGTGACAACAAAAAGCCCACACCTCTTTCGAGGGTGGGCTTTAATCATGATTGCTGCTTTTGAACCCCAAAAGTATTTGCAGCTTATGAGGTCTTTATTTGCAGCTTATGGGGGCCAATTTGCAGCTTATGGGGTCCCTCACAAACCCCGCAAACGCCGCCTTTCCACCAGTTACCCGCAACTACCTATTGCACCGCAGGCTGTGCAGAAATCGCATCCATCCTTCCTGATCAAGGCCATGTTGCCGCAATCGCGGCACAGCTTGCCATGAATCACTGGTGCCGGTCTGGCGGTGTGATGTTTCGGATCTTCGGTCACAACACCCATCTTGATCACAGGCATCCCTCCCTCATCCAGAATACCGAGCATCGCGTAACGGTGAATCACCAGTTGCGCCATATAGGCAACCGTCGATGGATAACTCGCCATCTTTTCGCTTCCCGGCACACGCGCGAGAAAATCGCCGCGAGGTTCGGCATAGTTCAGTAGCTTGCGCAGCTTCATGCCGATCCATGCCGGATCGATAATGCGCATATCAACCGACAACAACTTGCACAGACCATCGAGCGTGCGCGGATGGCCGCCAGTAAGTCCCATGCTGTATGGTCGGCGCGTGCCGTCCGGCATTTCCAGTTCCTTCAGCATCAGTACGAAATCATCGTCGGTCGATGGATTGCGCACGTCGGCCACCCAGGCCAGCGTGCCGTCCGTGCCGGTTTTCGGCTCGTGCGGAGAAAACAGCGCATCCAGCACCGGCGTCGGGTCGCTGTCGCTGTAATCCAGAGCACCAAGCTGGTTGTAGCGCCACTTGACCAGTTTCGCCAGCGCCGCCGTCGCGCTCGGCACCTGCACCATTTCGCCATTCGGCGGCATGGGCATCACAAACGGATCGCCATATGCCTGCTCCAGCATCGCAAACCGTTTGCTCAACCAGCCACGGTCGTTTGCGCGCATGTCGGTCGACAGGGTCTTGGCGATTGCATCCAGCCCGCGCGGCGGCTGTCCGCCCAGCACCCAGACTTCGAACGGAATACCGGCGTGATCAGAAACAACGACCGCAAACTCGCCCTGCGGCGTCATGATCTGCTCACTGACCCAGCCTGTCGCACCGGCAGGCAGTGTCGGGCGCGAAGGCCAGCGCAGTGAGGCCAACGGCGGCGACATCACGACTTCCTTCAGTATCATCCGCCGGTCCTGCTCTGACAGCATCAGTGAAGGCGCCGTTTCCTGCGCCGTCTCGGCCACCGGCACCGACAACACCGCTCCCAGCACGCTGTTCGGACGATAAGTGGTAATGCCTTTTAAACCCTTGCGCCACGCTTCCAGATACAGGTTCTTGAAATCTTCGTATGGATAATCCTCGGCCACGTTCACCGTTTTCGAAATTGCTGCATCGATATACGGGGCAACCTCTGCCACCATCGTCATGTGATCGATGGCTGAAATTTCCAGCGCCGAGACGAATGCCGGCGGCAGGTTATCGGTATCGTTGCCAAGAGCGCGATAGACGCGATACGCATGATCCTCGACCGTATAATCCTTCTTGCTGCCGTCCGGCATCCGCTTGGTGCGGTTGTAGAACCAGGAAAATGCCGGTTCGATGCCGTTCGAGGCATTGTCGGCAAACGCGAGCGAAATCGTGCCGGTTGGCGCGATTGAGGTCAGGTGCGAATTGCGTATGCCGTGCAGGCGAATGCCTGCCTTGATGGCTTCCGGCAAACGCGACGCAAAACCGCCTTTCAGATATTTCTCGACCTCGAGCAGCGGGAACGCACCGCGTTCCTTTGCCAGTTCGACCGAGGCAGAATAAGCAGCATCACGCATTGCGCACGCAATATCTGCAGCCAGTTTGCGCCCTGCTTCCGAATCGTAGCGAATGCCAAGCATGATCAGCGCATCACCCAGCGCGGTGAAGCCCAGGCCAACACGCCGCTTCGCTTCCGCTTCCTTCGCCTGCTCCTCCAGCGGCCACTTGGTGGCGGTCAGCACGTTGTCCAGCATCCGCACTGCCACGTGGGTCACCTTTGCCATCAGCTCAAAATCAAAAGTTGCTTGTGGCGAAAATGGCGCTTTTACGTACGCAGTCAGATTCAAACTGCCGAGGCAGCAGCAGCCATAATCCGGCAGCGGCTGCTCGCCGCACGGGTTGGTCGATTCAATCAATTCGCAGTAGGCCAGATTGTTTTCCTGATTCACGCGATCCATGAACAGCACGCCAGGTTCGGCCGCGTTGTAAGTGCACTGCATGATCAAGTCCCAGACTTCGGAGGCGCGCAATTTCTGGTAAACCCATTTGCCGTCATTGCGACGGTAAGCACCGCCGATTTTCAATTCATCGTTCGGCTCTGCCTCATGCGCCAGTTCAAAATCGCCATCGATCTCGACCGCGCGCATGAATTCGTCGGTAATGCCGACCGAAATGTTGAAATTGTTCAGCTGTCCCTTTTCCTGCTTGACGGTGATGAATTGCAGGATGTCCGGATGGCTGATGTTCAGCACCGCCATCTGCGCGCCGCGGCG
>Ga0316604_10000739_pt1 | contig 35271 bp, 28 predicted proteins | sample OWC_soil_day20_C_FD_207650 | JGI IMG/M metagenome (GOLD analysis project Ga0316604, IMG submission 207650) | Wetland soil microbial communities from Old Woman Creek delta, Ohio, United States - OWC_soil_day20_CT | ecosystem: Environmental > Terrestrial > Soil > Wetlands | place: USA: Ohio... | reverse complement strand
CTATGCACTGTGGCTTGTTCTCAGAATAATATTGTTCTGCACATCCCGGTCAAGCTCCGTAAAGTACGCCAGATACCCCGCGACCCGCACCAGCAAATCGCGGTATTGCTCCGGCTTTTGCTGTGCCTGCCTCAAAGTCTCGTCGTCCACAACATTGATCTGAATGTGCTCTCCCATACGCTCAAAATAGGTTTTGACAATGCTGTCCAAAATCAGCAGCCCCTTTTCCCCGCTGATGCTCCTGGGGTCAAAGCGAATGTTATACAGGCAGCCGTCCTGGGCGTTCCACTGATTGAGCTTGGAGACAGACCGGATAGCGGCGGTGGGACCGCTCACATCCCGTCCCATCACCGGCGAGCAGTTGTCATTCACGGGTTCATAGGCAAACCGTCCGTCCGCGGACGCACCCACGCATTTTCCTTGTGATACGTTCAGCGACTGGGATTCCACCACAGCTGTGAACCCCCCGCCTCTGGAATCGTGGTACTGGGCGAGGGATTCCCGGTAATGCCCAACGATTGCCGCGGCGATACCGTCCACAAAATCGTCGTCGTTTCCATACTTGGGCGCTTTGTTCAGCAGGGTCAGCCGGAGCTGTTCCTCCCCTTCAAAGTTCTTCCTCAGGCAGTCCAATAGCTGTCCCGCCGTGAGGGTTTTTTTCTGATACACCAAGGTATCAATGGCCGCCAGTGCGTCAGCGGTGTTCCCAATTCCACAGATAAACGCGCCGGACTCGGAATATTTCGCCCCGCCGCACTGGATGGAGGTTCCCCGTTCCATGCAGCCCTGAATGAGAATGGACGCAAACGGCATCGGCTGCCGGGTAGCGTGCATACCTCCAACCAGATTAAAGCCTGTCAGCATCAGATCCACAAAAAAGTCAATCTGACGAAAGAGTGCGCTCTGAAGCTCTTCCAGCGAGGTCAAGGATTCAAACGCTCCGGTTTCCGGCCCCAGCTTCTCGCCAGTCAGCGGATCCACGCCGTTGTTCAGCGCCAGCTCCAGGCATTTGAGCAGATTTACATAGCCAACGGTGGGCCGCCCGTCCGTGCAACCCGGAATGCACGGCTCCACACAGCCCAGAATCCCCCACTGCCTGGCTTCCTCCAGCGTTGCGCCGAATTTCTCCATTACCATGGGAATCACCAGCTTATCGTTGAAAAACGCGGGCGTGGACAGGCCCTGCTGAATCATAGTCAGACCCTGTCTCATCATCTTCGGGGACAGACCGTCGAAATAGCGCACGGAAACCGTGGGCTGTGAGGTCTGCACATCCGCGTTTGCCTCCAGAACCAGATACGACAGTTCATTGGTGGCATCCTTGCCATCCTTCGTCTGGCCTCCGACAATCAGGTTCTGCCAGACGGGATAGCCCGCGAAAGATTCGCTGTAAAAGGAATCCCGGACCTTGATGATATCCGTGGCCTTGAGAAAGAAGCATTCCAGAAGCTCGATGGCCTCTTCCCGGGAAATCATGCCCCGCTCCATATCCCTGACGTAAAACTCGTTGGTGTACTGATCGAACCGCGCGAACGAGTTGCCGTGCCCGTTGGACTCAATGGTAACAATCAAATGTAAGAACCAGACAAACTGAACCGCCTCATGAAAGGTTTCCGGAGGCTTCGTGGGCACCCGCCCGCAGATATGGCTGATGTTCAGCAGCTCCTCTCTCCGCCGGGGCGATGTCTCCGTCTCGGCCATCTCCGCCGCCAGCCGTGCAAAGCGGTTTGCAAACGCCTGAGCGCTCTCCATGGCGATGACCGCCGCTTGCCAGAACTCAACCTGCTTCTGGGTTTCCTCATTGGCAATTGCCGTATGCTCTATGTACTCCCGGCAGCGGGCGATGCAGTCACTCAGCCCGCATTGGAGCAGTGTGTGGTAATCGGGGATGATGTGGCCGGTGGCACAGTCCCGGTTTCCCACCGTCATGACGCCGCTGGCCTCCGCGAATTTGATCTGACGCGGCAGCGCCTGGGCGACCACCTCGTCCAGACTTCTTCCCTTCCATTTGCCCAGCACGGACAAAAGCGTCTCGCGGTCCTCGGGACTCACAGTCAAAGGGTCGCTTCCCCGGGTAGGAAAGTCATCGATCTGCTCCGCAATCCACTGGGAATTAAACTCCGGATAAACCGGCGCGCTGCGCGGCTTATCGGTGTGGTTGCCCACGATCAGCTCGCCCTCCTGAATGAAGATGGTCATGTGCTTGAGGAGATAAGCCAGTGTGTGCGCCTTTAATAAAATCAGAGGTTCACCGGCGTATAATTCATACGCTTCGGTCACCAGTCTGGCCCGCTCGGCACTTAAGCTGGGCCTCGTGCTGCTCTGCCGCTGCTTTAATTGACGAATGCGCTCTGTCATATGACATTCCTCTTTCTTATGCCTTTGCGGACGGCACTGTTTTCACGTTAAAGTGATTTGCCTTTTTCTCCAAAATTGAAAACACTTTTTCCAGGATGATGTTTAAGGCCCAGTAAATCAAGGCCGCCACGGCATAGGTCTCCAGATAATTCAAGCCGCTGCCCGCTATTTTCTTTGCCGCACCCATGATGTCCACCACCATGACCATGTAGGCAAGGGAGGTATCCTTGACCATGCCGATAATGGTGTTTCCCAGATTGGGCAGCGCCACCACCACCGCCTGGGGAATAATAATTCGGACCATGGCCATGGGCGTGGACATTCCGATGGAATGCGCCGCCTCCAGCTGCCCGTAATCCACCGACAGCAGGGCGGACCGGATCACCTCGGACATATACGCCCCATAATTCAATACCAGCGCAACAGAGGCCACCACAATGGGGGAAAGATCGACGATCATATCCCATCCCAGCTGATCGACAATATCCTGCAGCCAAATGGGCAGCGCGACGAACACAAAATACAGCTGAACCATCAGCGGCACGCCGCGGATGACCAGCAGATAGCCGGAAGCCAGCTTACTGAGCACCGGAATCCGGTACATCCGGGCCAACGCGACAAACAGGCCGATGAACACACTGCAAACCAGGCCGATCAAAGCCAGATACAAGGTCACGGGCAGCGCGGATAAGATGCCCGGAATACTCTCAACCGCAAATTCCACATCAAAAATCATAGCTGTCCCTCCTTACTTTCCGGCGGTCTTGCCGCCGGAAGTTCCAAGCACCCTGAGATCCTTGCTGAGATACCATTCAATCCAGACAAACAGCTTGTCCAGTAAAAAGCATACGATCCAAAAAACCAGTGCGACCGCGGCATAAATGCCCACAGCGCCCACACCCCTGGACGCATTGGCCAGCCCCTGTCCCCGCCCCATAATTTCCACCAGGCCAATGGAAAATGCCAGGGACAGCGCCTTAAACTCATCCAGCAGCAGATTTCCCATGCCCGGCAGCGCGATACGCGCTCCCTGCGGCAGAATCACCCTTCGGAAGATGAGCTGGCGATCCATTCCAATGCTCTGGGCTGCCTCAATCTGCCCTCTGTCAATGGACAGGTAAGCCCCACGAAACGTCTCACTCAGGAAAGAGGCAAGATTCAGAGAGTATGCGATCAGTGCAAAAATGGCCGGGCTCCATCTGACCGCGCCCTGTACGCCAAACCCCTGGACAAAAAGGGCTCTCAGTCCGAAATAAATAATCAAAATCTGAATGATCAGCGGCGTGCCCCGTTCAAAGGAGATAAATACTCTCAGAACCGCATTTAAAATCTTGTGCCGGCTCAAACGGACTACCGCAAACACCAGCCCCAGTGTGATACCAATGCATACCGTACAGAGAAAAAGAAGAAAAGTCGACGGTAAAACGCTGATGAGCTTGGGAAAGCTTGCCGCAAACGCTTCCAATCCTTTCATATCGCTGCCTCCCTACAAACTTTCATTAATCCACATCGCCCTCTGTGGAATACCGCCTCTTCACATCCTCAATGCCGGAGATGCCTCGTTCCACGAAGATATTGTTGGGCGGACAGCCTGGCACAAAGGTTGCCCTGTCGCGGAATTTCATGGTGCATTTTCCTATGAGCACGATATCCTTGGGGTCCACATCCTCAGGGAATTGGTCAAAAGGCCCCACAAGAATCGTTTTCCCTGCCAGCGTGTGCTCAATGCCATCGTTTTTCATATCCATAATGGCGCTGATGACCGTATTCCGGCAGCCGGTGCACGCGCCCTCGGTCAAAATCAGCTTAAAATCCGGAAGTCCGGGGATTTCGACCTGGCTGGAGCGTTTGAAGACTCTGGCCGTTTCCTCAATCGTGTTTCCCGCAATCTCAATCTTGCTGATATCCAGTTCGCCGATCTTAGCGATCTTGCCTGCGATTCTTGTAATGCCCACTTCTTCCGGCTCGTAGCCCATAAGCTTTCCGCCCACGGCATCGCAAGCCACAACGTCGGTGGACGCCAGGATCACGCCCATCTCCACCCGGTCTCCGAACAGAGGGCCGTACCCCTCCTGGGCAATGGTGCCGTCCATCACCGTCAGCTTCGGCTTCAGGGTAGCGTTCAGATCCACAACCCCCTCCTGGACACCGGCAGTATGAAACCATTTTTTCTGGGTGTCGCCGATAAGACCCTTGATGTTTTTCATCCCCAGGGTCACTTCCGTCTGATCATGGGTTTTCATCACAGGAACGCTGATGATCACATCAGCTTCCACCACTGGCTTCCACGTATTCAGTTCCTTGAGCAAAAGGCCGTTTTTCACCGGAATGACGGTCTTTTCCGCCCGCTTCAGATCAATCACTTCGTAGCCCTGTTCTCTCAGCTGATCGTATCCGCAGGCCTCAATCACCTTTTCCGTATCAACGCCCGCCGCGCTGGATTCGGCAATGAAGGGTTCGCCGCCGACCTCCCTCACCAGATCCATGACCGCTTTGCAGACCTCCCACCGTGTAATCGCCCCAGACAGCCGATCCAGCGGCACCGCGGCAAAATTGGGCTTTACCAGAACCTTATCCCCTGGCTTTACAACCGACGCCATACCGCCGATCAGCTCCACCGCTTTTCTGACGTCCGCCGCAATAATTGCCTCGTCATAGCAATCCGTTTTCACAATCGATACCTTGCTCATTATTCTCATCCCCTATGCTTTTCTTCCATCAACTGCTTCATAAATGCCCTGATTCTCTCAAGTCCCTTAACGGTATCCTCCTTGGAGGACACATAGGATATTCTGATGTATCCCTCGCCCGCCTCGCCGAAACCGGAGCCTGGAACCACCACGACCCTGCCTTCCTTCAGCAGACGAATGGCAAACTCCTCCGAGGTCAAACCTGTCTGCTTGACATTGATAAAGGCGTAGAATGCCCCCTGAGGCGCAACGCAGCTCAGCCCCGGCATGCTGTTAATCTCCTGTGTCACCAGCTGTCTGTTGCAATCATATTGCTCCGTCATGGCCCGGATGGTCTCGTCCGACCCCTCCAGCGCGGCAAGTGCCCCATACTGGGTCGGCGTGTTGACGCAGGATACCACGTTTTCCTGTATTTTCACCATCTGGCTCACCAGTGCCTGAGGGCCAAGGACGATACCGCACCTCCAACCGGTCATGGCGTAAGTCTTGGAGAAGCTGTCTACGATGACGGTTCGCTCCTTCATCCCGGGATAACTGGCAATGGAGTAATATTTGGTATCTCCGTAAATAAAATCCTGATATACCTCATCGGTGATGACGTATAAATCCTGTTCGATACAAAGCTGCGCGATTTCTTTCAGGATCGCCTCGCCGGTGACGCTTCCAGTGGGATTTGACGGTGAGTTGAGCAGCAGCAGCTTGGTTCGCTCCGTGATGGACTCACGCAGCCGCCGGACATTATACTGGAACCCATCTTCCTCTAACAGCGGAACAATACGGGGCACCGCGCCGCACATCTGAATCTGTCCGAGATAATTCGGGAAATACGGAGCACCCAGAAGCACCTCATCGCCGGGATCGAGCATTACCTTCATGGACAGATATAGCGCTTCCACTCCGCCCGAGGTCACCATAATCTCGGTTTCCGGATCATAGTTCACCCGCTTCTTGAGCTCCATTTTTTGAGACAGCGCCTCTCTCAGGGGGAGGATGCCCGCATTCACGGTGTAATGAGTGTTTCCCTCCTGAATGGCCTGAATCGCCGCCGCGGAAATATGGGCCGCCGCGGTATATCCGGGTTCCCCCAGCGCAAAGCTGACCAGGTCATCCATCTGCTGCGCCATGTTAAACATTTTCCGGATGGAGGATCCCTGAATCGCGGATATCGTTTTCGAAAGCTCCTTCATACTCTCTCTCCTCACACATCAAATTTCCTGTTTCATTTTACAGAAGAGGAATCTCTCCCCTAAAATGAACAAAGCAAAGTCGTTTTGCGCGACTTTGCTCCAAACGTTGTATAATGTCTTTTACGTTGTATAATCTTATGATAAATGATTTTGCCCCGTTTGTAAAGTATTTTTTTCTGATTTCATCCCGTCTTTTTCATCAAGAACCGCTCCGTGCGCATTGATTTTGACAGCAATAACCCCCAAAGGGATGCACTGATCATAAAAAAAGCACTCCGATTTCCTGATGATCAGTGAAACCGCAGTGCTTTTATATCTCTCATTCTTCATGCTTGATCAAGCCGTAATCCTTCATGGAGTGCTTGATATGTAAATACATCGCATGCTTCACACCCTCCGCGTCCCTCAGCTGAAGATAGTTCATGATCATTTTATGGTCCATAATGGTATCGTCAAATAATTTCTGCTTGATATCGCTGTCCTCAAACGCAGTGACCAGAGCGCTATTAATCAGTTCCATTACTTTGATTCCAAATTCATTGTGGGTTGCTTTCGCAATGGAATTGTGAAAAATTTCATTGCCCTCCGCGTCCTCTTCCTTTGATTCCATTCCTTGCTCAATATTATTGCCAATTTGAAGAATCTCCTGAATTTCGCTGTCAGCCGCTCTCAGCGCGGCGTAATAAGCCATTTGCGGCTCCAGCATCAGGCGCAGCTCATATAAATCCCGGAGCTTCAAGTGCATATACTTCAATGCATCAAAGCCAAATTCATTGCTGACAGCCGAAGTTTCCGACACAAAGGTTCCCTTACCCCGCCTGATTTCCAATACGTTCTGTGTTACCAGATATTGAATCGCTTCCCGCACCGTCGTGCGGCTTACGCCAAGTTCAACCGCCAATTCCTTTTCATTGGGCAGCTTATCCCCGGGAGTATACGTTTTCTGAACTGAAATCATATCCTGAAGCTGCATTACAACCTTATCTGATAACTTGAGTTTTTCTTGCATTATGGCAATCCTACCTCTTTCCTCCAGTCATACGCCGGACAGTGGGCCGCTCTATTCCTCGTCAAGCAGTGGTATGACGTTTTCTGTTTCATGTGATGTCAGATACATCTCGTTGAATAGTATCATCATACCACACCTGTGTCAATCCCAATCATGTCATTTACAGATATGGAGAAACGCGAAGGCTTTTTTCAATATTTGGAACCAAGATTTCGACAAATCACCTCCGGTTGACGGTGCGGCACAGCTGCCGGGACACGGCATTGCGCCAACACATAATTTGAATGGTTTTTCTCCTTCCTGTATTTTTTTGAAATAAATACACAGTATATCATCTTATAATTGACTGGTGACAATCACCAAAACCAATGTTATAATGAATATCAGTTGGACAACGAAACCATGGCGCCGCCGTTGGGTGCCGAGGTTTCAGCGCATATTCATGAATCAGGTCAGGAAAGGAGCATCAATCAAATGAGCTTGGAAGCGCTCGAAAAAAGACTAATTGAATCCGAGAAACAAATCAACGAACTCTCGGCGAGACTCAGGAACGTCGAAGATATCCAGAGCATACACGAGCTGCAGCGGCGTTATATCAATGCTCTCGTATGTACTCAGTGGGATACATGCGCGGACTGCTTCTCGGAGCATGGAAAGGTAGACGTCTATCTTCATGACCCAGTTGTCGGCAGGGAAACCATACGCGGCTGGTTTAAAAATGAACTTTCCAAAACCCACGCCGGTAAAGAGGGTGATATCCTGGTACACCCTGAGATTACTCTCAACGGTGATACCGCTCATGGGAAATGGCTGCTGTATATGAATTATATGTACCCGCGTACCGGACAGGCACTCTTTTGGGTGCAGGGTTTTTATGAAAATGAATATATCCGGGAAAACGGCGAATGGAAAATCAGCCTCATGAGCTGGACAGAACGGCTGGGGCTGCCCGGCTCCGGTCCTCCGCAGGGGCTTTGGTAAAAGAGACCACCCGCTCTAATTTCAGATGGCGAACCAATCAGGACTTGCCTTTCGACAGTCCTGACCGACAAACCGATGCAGCTGCACACGCAGCCGCATCGGTTTTGTTTTTTACGGTAATTGAATTCAGCTTGCGCTCGCTGATGATACCTCAAACCGTTTCCGAATGCCGATTTTTCAAACAGAGATCAAGGGTTCCCCGTTTGATATATGTAAGCCCTCACGAACCGTTTGCGTCTTGATACACCGCAGAGCTGAATTGATATGCATCGGAATCAGCCTGAACCGCAGCATAATCCCATGAGGTGTCCACATAGTCATTGGTATAGTAGTCGGAGGCATCCAGCTCCTGGGAAATTGCACCGCCCTGATACAGGTTGGATATGGTTTGACTGACGCCGTCCATGTCATATACACCGATTTCGTGCGCGTCAACGCGGGCCTTCTGCTCCTCCTCCGTCGTACCCAACATACCATAGACGTTACCCTTGACTGCGCCCACCGCGCCATCCCAGGTAATTTCGATTTCAGGATAACGGTTCAATGTGATGTCGGCTGCCGCTTCAGGATTCAGGTAACAGAAATAGATCGCCTTGGTTACCGCTCTGACAAAGCCCTTTACCGTTTCGGAATTTTTTGAAGCGTAATCATTATTGACCCACAGGGAATTCGCGATCTGGGGCAGCACGTCGTTGCCGTCCAAATAACCCCAATCATAGCCCATGCCAAGACATTTATAATATTCGGACGTCCATGTACCCATGGCGTCTGCCTGACCGCCGTCTAAAGCCTCATATTCGGCAGAGCCGTAGACCACATAATTCACCGTACTTGTATCCACGCCTGCCGCGGATAAGATGGGATTGAACAGGGTTGGGAACGACTCCGCAAGAATGGCAATATTTTTTCCTTCTAAATCTGACCAGTCGGAAATTCCGCTGTTTTTCTGATAAGCCAGGCCGAAAATATTGTCCACCACAACATTACAAACCGCGGTAATATTGCTTGCGCCGGCATCCACGGCAGAAAGACCCACAGCGGGGGAAAATCCGCCGAAATCAGCACTTCCAGCCGCCAGATATTTGGCATCGCTGCCGTCGGTACACTCAATGATGCTCAGCTTAATACCTTCATCCTCCAAGTATCCCAGCGCATCCGCCACATAGATCCAGCAGAAATCCAGAGATGCCAGCGCCGCAGGGGAAACCCATTTCACTTCGGTCAGACTTGTCCCGCCGCCGGAGCCGCTGTCGGAGCTGCCCGATGCAGAAGTGCCCGAGCTGCCGCAGCCTGTCAGCGCACCAGCTATCAGACAGGACGCGATGAAGAGACTTAGCAATTTTTTCATATCTTTTCCTCCAATTTCATGTTTCTTTTATGATAACGGACTCGCCTTGTGCTCCGTAATCAACCTACATGCCTTTTGTCAGCTTCTTTTCCAACAATGAAATAGCAAAATACAGCGCAAGTCCCAGCACAGCAACGTATAGGATGCAGCTAAATGCCTCCGACGTTCTGGAGTAGCCCACCAGATAGCTGATGCGGTTTCCCAGCCCTCCCGAGCCGCCGCTCATTTCAGAGGAGACGCCAGTAATCATAGCCAGAATACTTGCCAGCTTGATTCCCGTGAAAATATCGGGCATCGCGTCACGCAGGATACAGTAACGGAATTGCTGATACCGGGTGGCTTTCATGGACTGCATCAGCTCTAGCCGCTGAGGATTGACGTTCATAAAGCCAACGCACGCGTTCATATTCACCATAGCAAAGCACTGCACCACAATTGTGACAATTTTGGGCGTGCTTCCAGTGCCCGCCAGCACCAGCAGCAAGGGAACGAGGGTCACCATGGGAACGCAGGCAAGCGTAACCATCATCGGTGTAACCGCCATGGCCAAAAGAGGTACATTGGTCAGCAGAATCGCAAGCGCCAGCCCAATCACCACCGCCAGAAGAAAACCGACAAGAATATTACTGTAGGTACTGATCAAATACGGCAGCGTTTCGGAAAATCCGCTGATCAGCGCAACCCCAATATCAGAAGGCTTTGCCAGCATCCAGGCCGGTATCTGCTTGACGGTGCACTGCACCTGCCAAAATCCAATCAGGAATACGATTAATACAACAGAAGGAAGTACCAACGCAAGCGCATCAGCTGTTTTTGCCAGCATTTTCATTTCCGCCGAGGTTCGTTTCATTTCCGCCCCTCCCCTTCAGACGATTTGATCCAGCTCAATTTTGCCGATCATGGTTTCCAGCTGATTGCAGTAGGCTGCAAATTTCGGATCATTGATAAGGTCCAGCGTTCTTGGCCCGTCAAACTCAATTTTAATATCCGCTGTGACACGGCCCGGATGAGACGCCATCACGTAGACCCTCTGACTGAGCAGTACCGCCTCCTCCACGTTATGCGTGATAAAAATGATGGTCATGCCCGTTTCCCGCCAGATGTTCAGCAGCTCCAGATTCAGCTGCTCCCGTGTCTCGTCATCCAGCGCGCCGAACGGCTCGTCCATCATCAAAATGTCCGGTTGATGAACCATTCCCCGGATCACGCCAATGCGCTGGGACATGCCTCCTGAAATTTCCCTGGGATAGGAATTGGCATAATCAGAAAGATGAATCATATTCAAAAGCTGATCCGCATACTCCCCGTGGGCCGAATCATTCAGCTCCATGATTTCCAGCGGAAGGGTGACATTTTGGCGCACGGTCAGCCAGGGATAAAGATTTGGAATTTGAAAAATAAACCCCAGCCTGCGGATCATATCCCTTGAAATCGGCTTCTGATTGTCGTAAACCGTGCCATTGACTGTAATAGTTCCGGAGGACGGTTTGATGATATCGTCAATCATCCGGATAATGGTTGACTTTCCGCAGCCGCTGGGCCCCACAATGGAAACCAGCTCTCCGGGATAAAACCGCATATTGACGTCGTCCAGAGCGGTAATGGTCTGCCGCTTCGTTATATACTGCTTGCCCAAATGCTCCAGTGTAATGATAGGCTGCATCATCCATACTCCCTTCCGTTCACTTTAATTCCATGCGGTCAGCAGGCGTTCCACTGCGGATACAAGCTGAAACAGCAGAACGCCGACTGCCGCCGCCACCAGAATGGTGGCAAAGGCAGAGGCAGTGGACGCAAAGGACGCATAAATCATAATGCGGTATCCAAGCCCGCCCTGGCCCACCGCCATGTCGGCCACCATAGATGCAATGGTTCCGAGAATACAGCCCAACTTCAGCCCGGTGAACACTTGAGGCAGCGCATTGGGAAGCGCCACTTTAAAAAAAGTGGTCCACATACCGCATCCCATAGCCTTCATCACATCCACGTTACTCTTGGGTGGGTTGGCAAATCCGGTCAGGCTGTTGAGCGCAACGACAGGCGCCATTTGCAGGACAATGACAACCAGCTTCAAGAATGTGTCGGCACCCCAGAACAGCTTGAAAATGGGAACCAGAGTGGTCATAGGCGTCACCATTAAAATAATGAGCACCGGGGTGACTGCGCGAACCACAAGCTTAAACTGCGAGCAAACAGCCGCGATGACAAACCCGATGGGCACCGCCATTGCATATCCAATGGCAATACTCTTTAACGAGATCACAAGATCCTTTGAAATAACAGAAGGGAAATTTTTCACCAGCGCGTGAAAAATCACCGTGGGCGCGGGCAGCAGCTTTTCCGGAATTTGAGCCGCTTTGACGGCGATTTCCCAGACCAGTACAATGAGAATTACTGCAATAACGGGGGCGATGACGGCTGTCATCTTATTTGTCGCTTTCAATGAGTGCCGCCTCCATCCTGCGCTTCACTGCCGCGCACCAATTTGTCCAGGCGCGATCTTAATTCCAGAAATTTGGGATTGACCAAAAGATCATGGGTACGCTCCTCAAAGGTCAGCGGCACCTGGACATCTGCGAGGATCTCCGCCGGTGCGGGGGAGAGGACGATAACCCGGGTAGCCAATGTGAGCGCCTCATTGATATTATTGGTCACCATCACCACCGTATTTTTCCGCTCCCGCCAGATATGCAGCAGTTCCTGATTGAGCGCTTTTCTGGTGATGGCATCCAGCGCACCAAAGGGCTGATCCAAAAGCAGCATATCAGGCTGATGTACCAGTGCCCGCGCAATGGCGCAGCGCTGCCGCATACCGCCGGACAGCTCTTTGGGGTAGCAGTTTTTATATTCCTGAAGCCCAACCAGCTTCAGCATACTCATGATCTCTTTTCCCAAGCCGCGTTTTTGATGAAAGATCTCCAGCGGAAGCTTGACATTCTGATAGACAGTGCGCCATTCCAGCAGATTATCACTTTGAAAAATCACGCCAAGATGGCTTAGAATGCTGGGCGGCATACGCCCGGAAGCATCGGTATTGAAAAAGTAGAATTCACCGCTGGAACACCGTTCAATCCCGCTGATGATCCGCATCAGGGTTGATTTTCCACAGCCGGTACTCCCCATGATACAGATAAATTCGCCCTCCATTATCTTCAGAGAGATATCCTTCAAAACCTCTGTTTTGATATTTTTCGACATATAGGTCTTAGAGACATGATTCATTAAAAAAGAAAATTGCGGCACGCGGCAAGCCTCCGATCTGTCATAAAAGCGACGGGGTACTGCAACATTTTTTTGCAATACCCCGTTGTAGCAAGTCATATTGATTTCGGCAGCAGAATGATCCTCGCTGCATCAGGCTTCATAAACAACAGTTCCGCCCACAATGGTTTTCAGCACCCTCGTTTTGCGGATCTCTTCCGGCTCCGCATCCAGAAGCGGCGTATCGATGATCACATAATCGGCCAGATGACCTACCTCGATGGAGCCTGCCTTATCATCATCATGGGAAAAATAGGCCGAGTTCTTGGTCCACAGAATCAGGGCCTGCGCAGCAGTGAGCGCTTCCTCCGGCAAATGCTTGCAGCCGCAGGCGCTCTCTCTGGAAATCGCGCCATACATTCCTTCAAACGGATTACAGGTCACCACCGGAAAATCCGTGCTGCCCCCCACGATAACGCCCGCAAGCAACGGTGTTTTGATCAGCATGTAACGCGAGGCAAGTCGCTCGCCGATCAGCGCCTGCTCTCCCATTTGAAGATTGATGGTCGGCTGAACCGTAATGGGAACGTTGAGTTTTTTGAGCCGCTCCACCTGATCGGGCTGGGTCACCGCCATGTGGATAATGTAATGCCGCGCATCATGGTTCCCGGCCGCCTCGTATGCGGCTTCAAAGGTATCCATCGCCACGTCGGCCGACCGGTCTCCGCAGCAGTGAATTCCGATCTGCCAGTTCAGCTTTCCGGCAAGCCTGCCCATGTCCAGCATCTGCTCTTTGGTGTAAATGAGTTCACCGGAGGTGTCCGGAATGTGGTCATAGGGCTGGCGCATCGCGGCGGTTCCGGTGGCGGGAATACCGTCCAGCGTAACCTTGATGCCGTTGAGCTTCAACATATCGTCTCCGAACCCTGTCACCGCAATCATCTCCTGCATGCGTTTGAGATGATAGGGCATATCTCCCATGGCCTTGTCCAGATAAAACATCATATTTTCTCGATAAGTGAGCCGCCCCTGCTTTTTCGCCCTCAGATAGGCACGCATGTGGTCAAACCCCATGTTGGCGTCGATGCAGGTTGTGATGCCGCAGGCGTTTAATACTCTTCCAATGCTCTCAATGGCTTGCACCAGCTGCTCCTCTGTGAGGGGCGGGACCACAGTATCTATCAGCCCCATTGCCGAGTTTTCATACAGAAGGCCATCCAGTTCCCCATTCTCATCCCGCCCAATGCGTCCCCCTTCAGGGTCCGGCGTATCCTTGGTAATCCCAGCCAGCTCCAGCGCTTTGGAATTTGCAACATAGACATGGTGACAGAGACGAAAGCAGTATACGGGGTGGTCAGGCGCAGCCTCGTCAAGGTCATAGCGGGTGGGCATTTTTGTTTCATCCCATACCATTTCATTCCAGCCAGAACCTTTAATCCATTCTCCCTTCGGCGTCTGTTCCGCTCTCGTATGCAGCATCTGCTGAAACTGCGCTAAGCTGCCTATTCCTTCAAAATTGATTCCCAGCAGCTCCGTCCCGGCAAACATCGCGTGCATATGGCTGTCAACCAGTCCCGGTATCACCGTGTTTCCTTGCGCGTCAATGACCTTTGTTCCCGTTCCCTCAAAGGACTGGCCGGCCCCTTCCCCGACACCGATGGTTTTTCCGTCCTTTTCGGCGACAAAACCGTTTTGATATACCGTAAAATCATACTTGCCTGCTTGTATTTCCTCCACCGTAAGGTCTACCGTATAAATCCTCGCGTTTCGGATTAACAAATCCGCATAAGGTGCCCAGTTCTTTTTCATACCTACAACCTCTTTTCCATTACATTCCAACGAATAACCATAAAAAAAGAGTCTGCTCTCAGAAAAGCAGACTCCAGCGTCACTGTTTTCTCTAAATATAATCATATAAAGCGGCACGGTATTGTAAAAATCGGAACCTCAAACTGATCACAGGCATATTTCGACCCCCGTTTTCGTACAGTACATATATCGTTCCCCGCCGAGTTGGGACAAATGCGTGTTTTCACGCAAAAACGCCTGTGATCACGTTCACAGGCGTTTTTAAATCAGATATTCAGAGCTGTCATTTTTTTAGTTGAGTCTGCCAATGCCGGTCACTCCTGCGAACCAAAACCTTTAAAAAATGCACTCAGCGGTCTTTTCTTCCAAAATGAATGGATGCAATCCCTTGCGTCAATGACAGATAACCTGTCTGCATGAACCCTGCTTCCTTCAACGCGGAATGAAGCTGTTCCTTGTTCATAAACCGGTTGACGGAATCTCTCAGATACCGATACGCGCCCTTATCTCCCGTTCCAATCGATCCAATGACAGGGAGTAAATAATTGAAGAACACATTATAAATGCTGAGAAAAAATCGCGCCTCCGGCTTCGACAGCTCCAGGCAAACCAGCCTGCCTCCGGGCTTTAATACCCTGCGGATTTCTCTGAGTGCCCGCTTGTAATCCGCGATATTTCTCAAGCCAAACCCGATGGTGACAACATCAAAGCTGGACTCCGCAAACGGGATGCTGAGAATATTCCCCTCCAGCAGCCGAATATCATGCGTTCGTCTTGCGTTGATCAATCGTTTCTCCGCTATTTCCAGCATCTCATGGTTCAAATCAAGTCCAACCACCGTCACGGTGTGATCGGATCTCTTGCAAATTTCAGCGATCATCTTTCCGGTTCCGCAGCACAAATCCAACACGCTATGATTGGCTTTGATTTCGCAGCGCTGAACCGCCTTTTTTCTCCATAAGGAATCAATGTTCAGGGTAAGCACCGTATTTAATAAATCATACCTGTTTGCAATGGATGAAAAGATGGCATGAATATCCTCGTCCATAGGCTCTCCTCTACTGAAGCGGCAGTAATACAAAAACAGTAACGTCCCAGAGGCAATGGGATATAATCACGGGAGTTAGATTTTTTTCCTTCTGATAAATCCATCCCCAGAAGATTCCGCACACAAACGCCGCAATGACCAGCATGACATTCCCCGTGACGATGTGGACGGCGGTGTACAACATAACCCCAAGGATGAATCCGGTTTGATTGCCGAAGTGTGTGGATAAGTTTTTTTGGACAAACCCCCGCCAGAAGAGTTCTTCTCCCGGGCCAATCAGGAACAACAGCAAAGCGGAAATCAAATAGGGATTTGTCCCTGTCTTGTTCCCATACACCAGGGCAATCTGCGCATCCTTAAACGAAAACAGCAGGCCAGATAGGATATTACCGACATAAAACACGCCATAAAGCACCATGGCGGACGTGATCCCGATGATAAGGTACCGCAGATGAAATTCTTTTACCCGGATGACATCGTGGTCCTTGAAATAAGCGACTAGCAATAAAATGAAAATAGACAGACTCATTTCAAGCCAAAAATTGATTGGCTGAATAACAAACATCAAAAACCAAAGCACCGCCGCGATTGCAACGGTCAGCAGGATATCGTTCAGGCCGATTCTTCGATTCAATGCGATTTCCCCTTACATGATCATAAATGAGGCAACCAAGCTTCCCCCGAACAGCAGCTGCAGCAGCGCGGTCTGCTTATCCAGTGTCATAAGCTTGCGTGAAAAGAGACTTTTCATATCCAGAACCGCAACAGGCAGCGTCAGGAATACCGCGGCACTCCAAATGCTGAGCGTACCAAACACCATCATTAGCAGAACCGCAAGATACGAAATGGATAAAAAACAAACATAAACGACACTAGCCTTGTGAATCCCGATTTCCATGGCAAAGGTTTGAATGCCCGCCTTTCGGTCACTGGTGATATCCCTGATATCATTTGCATGGAGGATTGCGGTTGTCAGCAGCCCAATGGGAACAGAAAGCAGCAGCGCCAACAGACTAAAGCGCTGTGTCTGAATATAATAGGCGCCCAAAACAGGCAGAGGGCCAAACATCAGAAACACAAAAGGAGCTCCCAAGCCTCTGTATTTCAGTGAAAACGGCTTGCGTGTATAAAAATAAGCGCTTACCACGCCAACCACTCCCAGCAGCAATACGACGAGACCGCTGATATAGACCAGAAGGAGTCCCAGAACACTGCCCAAGGCTAAGAACAGCATACCGCCCCTCAACGCCTGCCTGGGTGTGAAGGACCCGTTTACAATCATTCCGCTGGAACCAAAGGATTCCTTTGTGTCCACCTGATTGAGGTAATCGTCACAGTCGCTGATTAAGTTTGCGCTGATTTGCAGCGCCGTCATTGCAACAAGGCAGAGAGCCAGCGTTGATAACTGGAACACCCCTTCCCGCATTGCAATAACGCCGCCCAGTAACACCGGAATGATAGAAGCGGTGAGCGAAAACGGCCTGACCACATTAAACCACAGCTTAAATTGTTTCATCACCATCACGCTCACCTGTTCTTATCATTACATTCTCATGGACATCGGCATGGAAAACAGCAGGAGATTGAGTACCGCGAACACCAGGATCAGGATGCCGTATACCACCGTTACCAATTTCGGCTTGGCTGCTCCTTTTGAAATCCGATAGGCGGCATAGATGGAGCCTAATGTGCCGAAGGCAATCAGTATGTATTGCAGCGCCTGAATGGTAGGATCGTCCAGCAATGCCGTTGAGGTGTGGGAAACCTCATGTCCGAATACGCTCATAAGGGTATACCATATCGTTTTCCCCTCGGCCAGAATATGAAATAAATTATGTGCAATATGTCCGGCCATATCCAGAGGGATCAGCGCATAGCCGTACTTGGAGAAATTCTCCCTGACGGAGATGCGGTTGAAGCGTTTTGCCGTCCAACCCGTGACAAGCAGAAGCACAATGGGAATGAGCATCGCAATGAAAAACGTCACCGTGAAAATAATGTAGTAATTGGTGGTGCCGGTTTCCGTCTCCAGCCAGGCTAAGATTTCATTCCAGATATCCAGCATGGTAATGTTCTGTACAAATACGATGCCCATAATGACAACGGCCAGAAACGCTACCTCAAGCCTTGGTTTCTTGATCGACCACAATTCGCTTGTGGGTACCGCCGGTTGAATGGTAATGGAATTGTTCGGGCAGGATTTGATGCAGTTTCCGCACAGATTGCACTCCGCACTGTCGTCCATGGTTCTGGGGAACTCAAACATCGGGCACCCCGCCGCCTGATCGCTGCCCTTATAGCAGGCCGCGGCGGTACAGTTTTGACAAATCTCAGGCGTAGCGCGCAGCTTCAGCATGCCCGCCCGGGAATAGTTTCCGCAGACGCCGCCCAAAAAGCACAGATAGCGGCACCAGGTTCTCCGCTCAAACACCGCGCCTGACAAGACAACCGCGGTTAGCAGCAGCATCAGCAAGATACCGGAGCCACGGGGCGACTCCACAATCCCCCAGACATGGTCGCTCCACGTGATCAGCAGAAACGTAAAATCAATGACCCAGATGCCATATTTCTTCAGAAACTTCGGGACAGGCCTGTTGTTCCCCACAAATTTCTGCACGATATCGTTCAGAAAACCGAAGGGACAGACGGTACACCACAATCTTCCGAATAAAAACAGCAGGATGGGCAGAAGCGGCCACCACAGCACCCACGTGCCGGCTGTTCCGAAATTATCGTGCGCCTCTGAGGGTCCAAACAGCAATTCAAAAACGATGAATGTAAATACAATCGCAACAGGCACCTGAAAAATCCCGGGATACCACCTGCTTTTCATGAATTTTGCAATCGGTCTGTAATCCAAGAAGTTAAACCCTCTCTGCTGTCCCTGCTGAGGATTCGCCCTCTTTTCGCCTTCCACCTTCACAAAAATGACCTCCTTATTGCTTCGCGTTCTTCCGTTTCAGCAGAAAGGCGATGACAATAATCAAAGCGATGGCGCCCAAGAATCCTCCGATGACGATCATATTCGGGCCCGCGCTCTCCACTTCAAATGTAAGCTGCTGTGCATATGTGGTGTCGCCTGACACAATTTCGGCATCCGCAATCCAATCACCCTCGTCGCTGAGTTCAACCGTGCCGGTATATTCCCCTCCACCGGCCTCCGTCAGCGTCACTTCCAAGGGATCGGACATATCCATCGAGTCCATACTGCTTCTGTCCATATCAAAGGTTACCAAAACAGCCGCACCGGTCACAGGCTGACCATCGCTGTCCTTTACCGTCAAGGTAAATTCATTGGAGCCTGTTTTGACCGTGTCATTTTCAAAGGCAATGGACACCTCATAATCCGCAGTCTGGCTTTCTTCCTGCGTTTCCTGCGCCCCATCCATATCCATACCGGATTGAGCGGTACTGTCCTCCGTTGTGGCGGAGGACTCCGCCGTGGAAGACGACATATCCATGTCGGCCGCAAACGCGGCTGTGGCCAGCAGGAACATCAGGGTGACAAATACGGCGCTTTTTTTCATCAGGTTGTTAGTCATTGTGATAAACTCCTTCATTATTATGGTTGCTTGCAGCATCAGCGGATACCTTTTGTTTCGTCATGTTTAAAATAAAACGTATCATCTCCCCAAGGCTTTGTTGATAGGCCGAAGGCTCAAATGAAGCAAGCGCGCCCTCCGCCTGCGCCGCATAGTACTCCGCATCGCGTAGCCCGATGTGAAGCCGCGGGTCGACATCTCCGTCCAAAATATCATCGATTAATTGATACGCCATCCCAAAATAGAATCCAAAGCTTCCAAGGCGATCGGCCTCCTCCTCATTGGCTCCTGCAAGTCTTCCTCCGTTCCGGCAGCAAAGTGCCATGAAATCCGCGGTTTTCCCTTGAATGATGCTTAGATAATCCTCCTTGGTGTGCTGTGTTTCTCTCGCCTGTAACAGCTCAGCCTGGCACATGCGTTGCGTCAGTTGAATCACATCACCTGCAAAGTCTCTGGGAAGCGAGGATAATTCGGAAAATGCCCTTGCATAGAGCAGGTCACCAGCCAAAACCGCAATTTTCTTTCCGAATCGGTGGTTTACCGTCTCCCGCTGCCTCCGATACAGATCGTCGTCTATGATATCATCATGAATCAGGCTGGCACTGTGAAGCAGTTCAAAAGATACCGCAAGCCTGATGAGCTTGTCTTCCTGCGGCTCCATCAGCCTGTCATTGACCATCCCGGCGGAAAACAGCGTTAAAGCGGGTCTGAGACGTTTCCCGGGAATTTTTAAAAAATAGCTGATGACCTCATTGGCCGGACCGCTGCCCGCTTGGGTGTACAGCGACAGGGCAAGCCCTTCCTCCACCCGATTCAACCTGTTCTGAACAGGGCTGTAAATTGTCAGTAGCTCCATATGAAATACCTTCTGTCTGCCGCATGGAACGCGGCATGTTTGATTACGCCAGTCTGTACTGGATGCCAAATCCTCCCCTGGGGAGAGTCCATTCGATATTGCTGTGAGGGCAGGTAATTCTGCATGCGCCGCACTCCAAACAGCCCTCATAGGAAATACTGGTTTCCCCGTCCCGGATTTCATACACCTTCGCCGGACAGATGGTAAGGCAGATTTTCCGCTGGCACGCCGCGCAGACGGACTGCTCCTTGATGCTCAAATGTGACTGAGTGTCCACGGTGTAATGATTCAAGTATAGTTTTTCCTCAATGTCGGCCTTTGTTTGCGTACTCATTATTTCACCGCCCACAGTAATTTAATTCCGTCCCGGGCGGCGCCGAGCACTGATTTGTTCCGCAGGAACCGCTTTATGATTTTTTTCTGCTTCTCAGACTTTGAGACCCCGTCAACCGTAAACATCTCTTTCATCGCGTCATTGACCGCCGGAAGATAGTGATGAAAGTAATCCGGATTGTCTTCCAATGTTTTGGACGCGGTTTTATATTTTTTCAGGTCTTTCATGATAAAGCTTTCCCTGACCAAACGCTCATAGTGGGAAAGCGTCTGCCGGTCAAACCGGTTTGCTTCCTTTGCCCTGATAACCGTTTCCGCCGCAAACCGCCCTGATGTCATGGCAAGATTGGAACCCTCCCGATGAATCCCGTTGACCAGCTGGGCCGCGTCTCCTACCACAAGCACGCCGTCCCTTACGAGAGGCGGCACACTGCGATAACCGCCCTCAGGGATCAGATGAGCATAGTATTCGCAGGGCTCGGCCCCTTCAATCAGGGGTTTGATCATCGGGTGCTGCTTGAAACGCTCCAGCAGCTCATAGGGCGTCGTTGTACGCTCCGACATCTGGGACAGCAGCGCGCCGCAGCCGATGGAGATGTGATTTTGATTGGTGTACACGTAGGCCGTACCGACCATGCCGTCCGTTCCATCCCCAAATAGTTCAATGGTCGCGCCCATTCCCCGATTCAAATGAAACCGTTCTTCAATCTTGTCCGCGGACAGCTTTAAAACCTCCATAACCGCAAGGGCGACCTCGTCCTTCCTCCACTCCGTGTGGAGTCCAAGCTCTTTGGCCAGCAGGGAATTCACCCCGTCCGCCAAGATCACCGCATCCGCATATAAATCGCCCTCAGGCCGGTCCGTCTCAACGCCAATCACCCTGCCGTCTTTTACAATGCAGTGCTTCACCGCCGTTTCATTGATCAGCAGGGCACCTGCCTGTACGCATTTTTCGGCAAACCACTGGTCAAATTTCCCCCGGAATACCGTATAGTTATTGTGAGGCATATCCGCCCATTCCATTCCCCGATAACCGGTTTTCACCACAGAATTATGATCTAACAGCCAAAAATTCTGCTCGATAATTGGGCGTTCCAGAGGCGCTTCCTTCCAAAACTCCGGAATAATTTCTTCCATCATTTTTCGATAAAGAACGCCGCCCATCACATTTTTTGCCCCCGGCTTCCGTCCGCGCTCAATGATTGCCACGTTCAGGCCATTCGTGGCCATGACATATGCCGCGGCCAAGCCGGAAACTCCCGCGCCCACCACAATGGCATCAAATTTTTCAGACATCTTACACACCTCCTTGCGTATGCTCAGGCGATTGACGGCTTGAGTGCGGCTGTCCATTCATGGATCAGCGCGGGCAGCACCAGTGCAGCGTCTCCCACAATCCCATACGTTGCCAGCTTCATCATCGGGCAGGTTTCATCCGTGTTAATGGCAATAATGGTTTGAGCTCTGTTCATTCCCACCGTGTGCTGAATGGCTCCGGAAATTCCCACCGCAATATACAGCTTTGGGCGTACGGTCTGTCCGGTTTGCCCCACCTGATGCTGATCATCCACAAGACCCTTTTCCACGGCTCCGCGGCTTCCGCCCACCACACCGCCCAGCACCTCCGCCAGGGTTTGAGCCAAAACCAGCGTGTGTTCATTCTGCACACCTCTGCCCACGCTGACGATGATGTTCGCGTCCTCCATTTTGGTGTCGGCGGAATGTTCCCTGACAATCTCAAGCACCTTGGTTTTCAGAGACTGTTCCCGAAGCTCAACCTGCTCATAGATCACAGTTCCGGTTCTGCCGGAGATGCGCTCCGGCATCGGCATTACTTTGGGCCGGACCGTTGCCATTTGGGGGCGGTGCTTTTCACATACGATGGTAGCCATAATGTTTCCACCTAATGCAGGGCGGCTGGCAAGCAGCAGCTTCTGCCCAGCATCCAGCTCCAGCCCGGTGCAATCCGCCGTCAATCCGGTTTTTAACGCAGTGGCAACCGCTCCGGCCAAATCCCTTCCGGTTGTGGTCGCGCCCATCAGTAAAATTTCAGGCTCATATTTTTGAATCAGCTCACAGAACGCTCTGCTGTAAGTTTCCGCTCGATACCACTGAAAGATGGGGGCATTCACGTAATAAACCGTGTCGGTTCCGTGCTCAAACAGCGTGGGAATCAACTCGTCAACTTGATTGCCGATCAATACCGTGGCGACAGTGCCGCACAAATCTGCCGCCAGTGCTCTCGCCGCGCCGATCAGCTCCAGCGTTACGTTAGAGAGCGTGCCTTCCAGTTGCTCGGCGAACACCCAGACCTCATTCGCCGTCTGTTTCACTGCCTGCATGACAAAACATCTCCTATCAAAAGCGGGACAAGCTTCTTTGCCAGTTCATCGGCTTTTCCCTTCCAAATCTCCCCGCCGGCTCTTTGCTTTGGTGTAAATATTTTTTTGACGGCGGTTGGAGAGCCTTTTAATCCCATCGCATTGATATCCGCGTCCAGATCAGAAACGCTCCAGACAACAGGATGATACCGGACTGCCCTGATCATATCGGGGAGCGGCGCATACGTCAGCTCGTTAATCTCCTTTTCCACTGTGACGAGGCAGGGCAATTTTGATTCCACGATTTCGTGTCCGCCGTCAATGTGGCGCTGAACCTTAATTGTTTGCTGCTCCGGCTTGATCTCAATGATTCTTTCCACATACGTCAGCTGCGGAATGTTCAGTCTTGAGGCAATGCCCGGGCCAACCTGCGCGGTGTCGCCGTCGATGGCCTGTTTCCCGCAAAACACCAGGTCAACAGGAATCGAACTTGCTATCTTTTGTACCGCGGTGGAAAGAATATAGCTTGTCGCCAGCGTGTCGGAACCCGCAAACGCTTTGTCCGTCAGCAAATAGCCGCGGTCCGCGCCAAGTTCGACGGATTTTTGAATCACTTCCTTTGCCTGAGGCGGCCCCATCGTCAGAACGGATACCGTTCCACCCAACGCCCTCTTCCACCGTACCGCTTCTTCCACCGCATGAGCGTCATAGGGATTCAGAATGGAGGTTGCCCCGGATCGGTCCAGTGTGTTTGTTTTGGGATCAATTTTAATTTCATTGGTATTTGGAACCTGCTTAATACAGACTAATAGATGCAAGTGACATCCGCCTTTCTTTGGGATTTGAAGAAAGGGTATCGAATGAATATGAAGATTATATGAAGACTAGGTTTTAAACGCAGTGTTCATAGATTGTTTAAACAATCAGCAGGCACCTTTTCTTCTGTGATACAGCTCCCGGCTCCGTTCTGCTTTTTCTCTGCATTGCCCTGATCATACAGCAAAAAGAGGTAAACATCCTCTTGACATAACGAACAGAATAAAATGCCTTGCATCATGAAATCGCATGATGCAAGGCATTCTTCATTTAAATATGAATCGTATCCGGTATACTATTGTCCGCTCAGGTTCAAGATCATGACCTGAATCGCTCTGGCGTCGGCGCTGTCTACCACCTGATCACCGTTGACATCGGCCTCCAGACGCTGAAGAATACTAACCGTTTCATCCAGCCGCTTTTCGCTGTAGAAATTATAAACCAACTGCGCGTCGTTGATGTTTACCTGTCCGTTCTCGGTCACATCGCCGTCGTAGCTTACCGTAAGATCGGTTCCCTCTACGGCCGTGATCAGACTCTCAGCCACTTCGGCGGTCAGATCCTGATCCACCATGGTAACATAGCACTCATACATCTCGGAGTAATACATGGCCGCTCCGTTATAGTAGCAGGTCATACCCTCCTGCGGATTGAGCACCTGCACCAGCATGACCTTTTGTCCCTGTGGCTCTGCGTTATATGATCCGGTTTCGAGGAAAGCGATGACATAGCCGGACATATTGGCATACACCGTCGCCTCTTCTCCGGATACCGCCACTGAGGCATCGGTTGCCGCGGAGCTGCCGCTGCTTACAGTGAGATTGGAGAGCCCGAGGGTGCAGCTGCCTGATGAAGAGGTTGTGGTAAAGGTCAAAACCGCAACCACGGTGCCGTTTTCCTCTATGGCGATATCATCGCCATAGCCGGTCACGCGGATCACGCCGGAGCTGATTTCATTGTAATCAAAGTTGTTGCTGCCGTCCGCGCTTGTGAGCGTGAGGAGCGCGGGATCATAGCTGATGTCTGCCTGATAAGCGGACACCGTATCGCAATTTTCCGACTGGACCACGACGCTTACCTGGATGGTATCACCGGTCACCAGCGTGCGGGCGGACGGAACCAGCGACACAACGTACTGCTCCAAAGCCGCCGGAGTGACCTTGAGTACAACACCGGTATAAGTCACCCCCGCCTCCAGCGAAGCCACCTGGGTTCCGGCGGCGGTGTCGTAGAAGGACTGGTCATTGTCCATGTCACAGTCCTTGTAGACCGTGAGGATATATCCCTCCGGCGCCGTAATGGATGCGCCGTCTTCCACGGTCAGGCTGGCCAGACTGGAGGTCTCCGTCACAACCCAACTGGAATCCGCGTCCACGGTCATTCTGACGCCCCAGACAGAATCGTAGTCTTCATTTTGAATCAGCGCGTCCTGAATGTCCGTCGAATAAGACGACCACAGGCTGTTCCATGCCTCCATGGTGCCGGAAACGATTTTTCCCGTTAAGCTGGTACCGGAAAGGTTCAGGGACATTTTGCGCTGATAGTCCTCATGAAGAATATCGCCTGTCAGATTCATATCCTTCAGAGAAACGCTGATGCCCAACGCCTCGTCTCCGTCAATCGGATAGACCGCGCCGCCCGGATCGTAATCGGGAACCGACTGGAGGAGCACACCGTTGGAGGATGTCATCGTCACATCGTCCAGCGAAACATCCGCGTTTCCGCTTCTAAACAGAATCACCGATCCAAGATGATGCCCGATATAGGGAGCCGCGGCGCCGACCATATGATCATTCTCATAATCTCCGGCGGAGGTAAGATCCGTCACGGTGGACAGGGTACCGTCTTTGACCGAGAGCACCGCGGAATAGGTCATTGCCGCCGTATCGCCGTTCTGACTGGAATCCACCGTATGAACCATGACCGCATTGCGGGCGCCGGTGATGGAGCTTGCCTGGGTTGTCGTTTCATCGTCCGAATCCATGTTTGCTGTGACGGTCTCCGGTGCGTCCGAGCCGGACGCGGCATAGAGCTCCCCGCTGTTGGAGAGGATTGCTCCAAACTCGCCGGATTGCAGCGTGCTACCGAACAAATACACAAAGCAATCGGTATCGGCATAGGTGCCATATCCGCCGTTGGTGGATTCCGCATAGGTGTCATACGCATAGAGGAAGGTTTTGTCGGCTCCTCCGGTGTCGGTGGACAGAGCCCCCCAGTCATTGGATTTTACAGTGGAGTGATAGTAATAGGTCGTTCCGCCTGTGGTCAAATTGGCCCGCGTGCTGCCGTAAATCAGTTTAAACCCGGGAATGAAGGACGATGTTCCGCCCTCTGCCTCCAGATAGGAGTCCTTTACGATCATAGTGCCCTGACTGCCTGTATAGAGCGCCGGGCGTCCGGAGCCAACCGTGTCAATATAGCTGTTATCCAAATAGGCCGTTCCACCCTTGACTCCGTAGCCAAACCCGGCGGCCAGCTCGGTGCTGTAATTGGCTGTCGTCGTCTCAACGTCGCTGTCATCCAAAAGAATCGCGCTGTTGTAACCCTCCCCGTTGATGGTGTAGAAATCATCCGTTCCGCCAAGCCGGTATATGCTGGAGGAGCCGCTGACATAAACGCCGGAATATCCGCTGGTGGACGTCTCGATTTGAATCCCGCTGGCGGTTGCATCTGTCACCGAGCCGCTTGCCCCCACTGTCAGCAATGCCTGCATGTCGGTCAGCTCGCCTAACGTGTCCCGGATACCGTCTGTAATCTGAATTCTTGGACTGAAGGTTACGCCTGTGCCGATACCGCCCTGATCGGCCGCAATGACAATCACAACGTCATCATAGGTTTGACCGGCGGTCAGCGTGGTGACAACGGCAGCACTGCCGGTGTCATAATACAGAAGATCAGATGAGGTGTCGCAGCCGGTATAGATGGTCATGGTATAACCTGCCGGCGCGGTGACGCTGCCGCCGTCCTCCACGGTCAGGCTTCCCAGGCTGGAGGTTTCTGTCACCGTCCATGTGGAGTCCCCATCCACGGTCAGACTGACACCCGTTTGATTGACATCGCCGTCATAGGACGTGTCCTGAATCAGAGCGTCTTGAATAGTTGCCACTCTGCTGTCCGTCAGCGCCGCCGTGTCCAGCCCCGCTTCTTCCAGCATCGCTTTCATCTCATCGGCGCTCCACAGCGCGTTCCACGCGGCCATTGTTCCGGACTCGATTTTTCCGGTGAGCGTTGCGTTTTCCAGCGTAACACTCATTGGGCGCTGATAGTCCTGGTGCAAAATATCTCCGCTGTAATCATTATTTTCGAAGTCGGCGGTAATTCCCTGCTTTGCGTCGCCGCCGCTTGCGCGGTACATGGAGCTTCCGCCGTTGGGGTCGTAAGAAACCACGCTCTGGAGCAGCACCCCGTTGCTGGCATACATATCACAATTGTCAAAGGTAAACGCCGCGTTCATACTTCTGACCAGAACGTCGGAGCCCCACATGTTTTTCATAAAGAACCAGGTCTGTCCGTTGTTAAAAGTGCTGGAGTCATCCGAGTCGGTCCAGCGCCAATCAATGTCCAGGCTGATATCCTTGCCGGTCAATCCCGTGCTGCTCAGGCCATTGTCCGTATCCGTCGTCACAATGCTGTCCTTCGCATTGAGTACGGCGCTGGGCTCGCCGGATACCGCTCCGTTGGTATGAACGACAATTCCGTTGATGACGGCGGCAATCTTAGATTTTCCTCCGTCAACCTGATAAGAAGCAGGATCAACCGTGATGCCATACGTATCCATATTGGAAACCACAGAGCTGTCGTTCTGGGAATCCGCGACGCTTCCCACATCCGCGGTGGCGTTTCCACATAAAAACACGCCATAGTCCGTAGCCTGTATTTCCGTTCCATAGAAATACATGAAGTTTTCATTCAGCACATAAGCGCCGTATCCGCCCTTGTAGGCCTCCAGGTAGGAGTTGACAGAGTATGTTTTCGTGCCGGAGTTATTGCCCTCCTGAGACAGGCACCCCCAGTCCTGAGTGATGATGTTGTCATTATAAAACCAGGTCTCCCCGCCAAAGAGCAGCGCGGCCCGGGTGCTGGCTGTCAGCATGGTAAACACAGGGTGCCAAGATGAGCCGCCGTTGGTTTCCAGCCAGGAATTGTTGACCACGACAACGGAGTCGGCGTTCATATTATACAGCGCAGGCGACCGCATACCATCCGTTTTGATGTACACGTTGTCAAGCACCATTCCGCCGGTATCGAGAATCACGCCGACGCCGTCATCACCCTCCTTCGCGTCATCAACGCTCTCCTCGTTTTGCATCACAATAGTAGAATTAAAGGATTTGACGGAACCCTTCCCGTCCACATCTACATCATAATAGTCAGTGCTGTTTCCGACGCGCACAAGGTCATCGGAGCTGCTCCGATTGATGACGATTCCGTTGTCCGTGTTGGAATCCTCAGTCGCACCGCTGTAATCCTTTCCGGTAATGGCGACGCCGGAAATGGAATCCGCCGTGACTTCTCCTCCGTCGGCAACATCCAGTGTTCCGCCAAAGGAGGATGCTGTTGTGCTGTCATTGACGGTGGACACCGTATCTCCGTCAATGAGCACCGCCGCCGCGCCCTTGACATCATCCAGATCCGGATAACTGGAATCGCCGCCACCGCCGCCGGACTCTTCGGACACCGCCGGTTCGTTCTCGGCAACCACCAATCCGGTTGCTGTATTTGCCGAACTGTCCGCCGTCTCCGAAGTGGTGATCACATTGGACTTACCAACCGTACCGCTTTTCGTATCCCCTGACAGCAGGAAGGATCCGTTTGCCGCCGCGCCTTGTGTGCACAGCGAAAGGATCATCGCCAAAACCAAAAGAAATGACCTGATGCGTTTTAAAGTTTGTTTCACATTGCTTCCTCCTTACAACATCATTTGAGCAGGTTAACCGTTCCTTTCTTCACCGCTTCTTTTTGGTGTGCCGATTTACCCGTCACGGGGGCGCTTCCCGAGGTCATATCCCTCCGTTCCCATCCTTTATATTTTCCATTTTATTCCATATCATTATAATGGAACGACAGCCGGAAGTATCTATTTTTGCAATACAAATTTTTGGCATTCGTTGTGCTATCAAAACATACTGGGAGAAGCGTCGGCAAAACCGTCCATGATATGCAAAAACAGCCATTAATACTGTTTTCCAGGAAGCATCAAAAAACACCCGGCCACGCCGCAAAAGCGGTGGGGCCGGGTGCCAGACTGCCAAAACTCGGTCAAATAAAAAACACGTGACTGCCGCGCTTGCGCGGCAGTCACACTTAAAGTGTTATCTCCGGCTCACATGTCGCCGGAGATAACGGATTGCGATTTTTAACTATCGACACAACTGAATGGTAAGCCAGCACCCTTCTCAGTTCAATCAGCAGCGTGCGCCAGATACTCGTCAACAGCTCTCGCCGCAGAACAGCCCTCCTCAATAGCTCGGGCCGCCACGGATTGTCCGCGATGCATGTCACCGGCTGTGAAAACCTTTTCCTTATTGGTTTGATAGCCATCCTCCGATGTTTTCACGTTGGTTCGGTCATTTAGCTTCACACCGAAAGCGTCCGCTACATACCGCTGGCTTCCCAGAAAACCCGCTGCAATGAGCAGCATCTGGCAATCCAGAAGCTCCTCACTGCCGGGAACCTCTGCCATGCTCATGCGAAGATGGTCAAACGTCGTTTCCAGCCTCACGGTTTTCACCGCCTTCAGCTTGCCGCTCTCGTCCGTCATAAGTTCCTTCACTGTGGTCTGGAACCGGCGGGGATCCTGACCGTAGAGGAGAATCGCCTCCTCCTGACCATAATCGGTTTTGCATACGGTGGGAAATTCAGTCCAGGGAATATTTTTGATCTTCTCATCAGGCTCTCTGGGCATCATTTCAAGTTGAATCACCGATTGGCAGCCCTGTCGGATGGCAGTCGCCACACAGTCGTTACCGGTGTCGCCGCCGCCGATGACAATGACATCCTTTCCCTTTGCAGAGATGGGGCTTTCGCCCTTAAACTCAGTATTGAGAAGTGTTTTTGTGTTTTCTTTTAGAAAATCAACCGCGAAGTAAACGCCTTGTGCGTCCCGCCCGGGAACATTCAAATCTCTTGGATTGGACGCCCCGCAGCACAGCACCACCGCGTCAAACTCCTCCAACAGATCAACTGCCGCCTTGTCCTTGCCTACCTCCACTCCGGTTACGAAGGTAACGCCCTGGCCGGACAATTCTTCGGCCTTGCTCTGGAGAATGTCCTTGCCCAGCTTCATGTTGGGAATTCCGTAAACCATCAAGCCGCCAATACGGTCGGAGCGTTCAAACACGGTAACCGCATGTCCGGCACGGCTTAACCAGTTTGCCGCGGCAAGGCCTGAGGGTCCAGACCCCACGATTGCCACGCGCTTGCCTGTGGACTCGGACTTCGCAATTGCGTGGTTCCCATTGGTTCGGTGCCAGTCCGCTGAAAAACGCTCCAGTCTGCCGATGGCCACCGCCTGACCCTTGAGACCCCGGGTGCAATTGCGCTCGCACTGTTTCTCCTGCGGGCAAATGCGTCCACAGACCTCGGGCAGGGGATTCACCGCGGTAATCTCCTGATAAGCGCCCTCAAAATCTCCCTCGCGCACTTTGGCAATGAACTCCGGAATGTGGTTATGAACGGGACAGCTAACCGCACAGTAACGGGCCGGACATTTGAGGCAGCGGGCCGCCTCCTCCATCGCCTCCTCATGCGTATAGCCGAGGGCGATCTCGCTGTAATTCGTGATTCGCTCTTCCACTGTCTGCGCCGTCATCGGCGTTTTTGTTTTGGACAAATTTGGTGTATTCATGTTCAGTTGCCCTCCTTGCTGTCAATGTACGCTACGGCATTTGCCCCGGACGTGTAGGCAGACGCCACGGCCCAGGTCAGCTCGGAGATGACCGCCAGATGTCCTTTGAAATGCATGGCGGAGGTCGCGTCGCCCACGCCGTACAGGCCCGGGATTACGCTGCCGTCCTCACGGGTGACTTCGCAGCTCGGATTGACCCGCAGTCCGCCGAAGGCGCCCTCAGAAAACCTCTGGCCATAGATGGCGTAGTATGGACCCTCGTTTCCAATGGGCACGAGATGCTCCGGTGCTTTGCCAAACTCCTCATCTTTCCCATTCGCGCAGAATTCGTTGTAACGCTTGACGGTTTCCGCCAGCGCGGCGGGATCCGCCCCAATCTCCTCCGCCAGCTTCTCCAGAGAATCAGCACGCTTTACAGGGGCCTTAGGCAGCGCGATTTCTTCCTCAAGGTCCTCCTGATAGAGCTCAAAAATCCACTTCTGCTCGGCAAGCGCGGGATCATTCAGGTATTCTCCCGCGATGCGGTCTACGGCCTTCTGATCAAAGATACCCCAGGCGACTTCCTTCGGCTGCTTGGCAATCTCAAATCTCCCTGCCATAAGGCCTCCGGTTTCATCCTGCCAGCGTTTCCCATTCAGATTGACCGACAGGCAGGAGGGATGCTCCAGGATGCGATAGAGGCAGAAGCTGAAGGGATGGTGCGCGGGGCCGAAAATGGAAGCAAACATACGGTTTTCATCAGGCTCCACCCCCAGCTCCTGCAGCATGTCGATGGCGTCGCCGGTGTCACCGGGAACGGAAAACCGATGGATGGGTGTTTCACAGTCAAAGAAGCCAAAATATTTTTGCAGCTTCTCATCACTGCGACCCATTCCGCCGGTTGCGAGGATGACCGCCTTGGCGTTAATCTGAACCTCTCCGCCGGGATCGCTGGCCAGAACGCCGGTCACAGTGCCATTCTCATCGGTCAGCAGATGCTCCGCCCGATGCTCTGTCAGAATTTCCACCCACAGCTTCTGGTCGCGAATGGCCTCCAGCATTTTATATTTGACAAAGGTACCGCCCCAGCCGGGGCCGATCGCCTGGTCACGGCACAGGAGATTTTCAAACATACGGTTCGGAAAGGCGGTGATGCCGGAGGTATACATAGGCCCGCACGATTCGATTCCGCCCAGGGGGACAATCTGAAACGCCTTTTTGGTGCCCGGGAAGGTGCATAGCCAGTCGAAAAACCGGTCGCACCCCAAAATGGCGGTACGAATCATGTCCTGATCCATTCGCCTCTCAGAGCGCTCCCAGAATACACCGACCGCTTCCTCCTCCGCGTTGGCCAATCCCAGCTCTTTGTGCATGTTTGTGAAAACGGGAAAAAAGGCATGGGCATAATCCGTGTTGCCGCCCAGTTTTTTTGATTTTTCCAGAAGAATCACGCGCTTGCCCTGCTGAGCCGCGCGGACAGCCGCCACGATCCCGGAACCACCTCCGCAGACCACCACGTCGCACTCTTTTACAATGCGCTCATGCTGTTCCACCGTATTGGGCGCATCGGCGTCAATAGCCGAGCAGGTATGGCACACCTGCTCACATCTGCCGCATTCCACACATTGATCGGGATCAATTTCGTACTTAAGGCCTACATAACTGATGGCGCCCATGGGGCATTCCATGGCGCAGTTGTGACAGCCTACGCAGTTTTTAGTGATCTGATACACGAGAAAAACCTCATTTCTTCATCCTTTATGGACAGGAGTGATTGGACCATTTCCATTATAATAGGAATATTTCTTCAAGTATTTGTTGTGGGAGTCAAAATATATCACACGCTTTATTCTGCCAGCACATATGTGCAGCGGCGGGTAAACAGGATACCATCGCACATGATTTGCCTCAAACAGCAGGAGCCATGGTTTTCTAGTCCTGGACAAACCGGCTCCACCAGCCTTCAATGGCGCTTTCCACTTTTTCAGAATCTGTGGCGTAGAGCAGTCCGTGCTGGGCATCCACCTCAACCAGTTCCTTCTCGCCTCCATAGTCGTCATAGACGGCGCGCGTCATCGTCTCCGGAAGATAGGTATCCTCGGTTCCGGCCAGAAACAGCGCAGGGATCGCCGCACTGCCGACCGCGTCCGTCACCACCACATCCCCGAGGGAATATTCGTCACTGCCGCGCCATTGCAGCAGCGTTAAAAAGACAGACGGGAGGCTGTACCAGGTTTTCAACTCATACTTCGCCACGTGCTCCAGGGAATCATAGGGTGATTCCGTAATGATGAGTTTCACATTTTCAGGAAGGCGGCTTGCCGCCATCAGCGCGGTTGCGGCGCCCATAGTATCTCCGTAAATGACAATTTTCTGGTCATTCCCATAGCGGTCAATCACCCAATTGACCCATTGCAGCAGATCATCTGATTCAAAATAACCATAGCTGACACAGGTACCGCCGCTTTCTCCATGGTCACGGCTGTCGGGAAGCAGTAAATTGGCATGAAGCTCCTCTCCCAGGAAGGGGCCGTACAGAAAATCTCCCTCCGCGCTGCCGTCAAAGCCATGCAGCGCAATCACCGTTACTGGAAAGCCATCATCATACAGCAATCCGGAGAGATTTACCCCATCGTCGGCGGTGGCTGTGACGCGCTCCTCAAGGCGGGCGTCACGGTAAAGATCCCACTGCGTTTCCAAGGGAGACAGCAGCTCTGTTTTCTGGTCACTTTCGTTAAATGGCTCCACGGACTCCAACGCAGTTGACGTATTGGCATCATGCAGGACAAAGCTGCCGTAAAAGCTGTCCACAATATTTTTTATGCCGATCAGCAGCACAGCACATATAATCACCGCAGCACATAAAACCATAATAAAACCCTGTTTTTTTGCTGGTTCCTTGGCGCGGCCTTCCGGACGGCGAGATACATCCTTCTTGTTTTGATCCATTCCGGTTCACCTCTACCCTGTTACTGTCATTCCGATGGCCTTGCGAAGCACCGGATAAGAAGAAAGATCTGCACTCTCGCGGGCGGCGGCTTTCTCCGCCTGAATGGCCTGTGTGGCCTCCATCGCGGCGCCGGATTCCCCCCAGCCCAAAAAACACACCCAGTATGCAACGCCGTTTTCCCGGTCTACCAATGCTTCCGTATCACCAACACCGCGGGTGGAATCAAAGCACCAATCTGATATCTGTTCCGGTACAGAGCTTTTGGTCTGGTCTGTCAGCAAGCCTCCCGCCTGGGCGTTGGCGCCATCGGAATAAGTGCGCGCCAATCCCTCGGCGCTGTCAGGCTTGGCCTCCAGCAACGCGGACAGCCGGGAAAGACGCTCGGTTAAGGCGTCCAGCTGAGCTTCTCCCACTTCGCCCTGAAACCGATCCGGAACCGCGCTCATGGTGATCAGCCTGAGATTCACCGACTTGTAGTCCGCCATGCCGTGCTCCGACACATAGCTTGCGATCTCTTCACTGCCCACATCGGTGTGCTCCTTCAGATAGTCGGCATAGGCAGCCGCCTTCACTTCATAGGTCAATTCCTTTTGATAGCGCGACGCGGTCATGCCCGGCCCATAATAAGCCTTATAGTAGTTTTTCGCTGAAATTCCCTTGGCGGTATAATCTGCCTGAAGTTCCAACAGCTTCGTCTCCACAGGCGACAGCTCTTCCTCAGAAAAGGAATAGCCTGCGGCTTCCGCCAGGGTGTTATAATAAACCGCATACGAAATGCGCGCTTCCGCTTCCTGGCGGAAGTACTCCTCCCACGTGGTGTCCGCGTCATAGTTTTGATCTTTGTCTTCCACATTCTCATCATAGCCCAGTTCACTGAGCTGTTCGGAATTCTCATCGATAAACTCGTTATAGCAGGAATAATAGTAATAATCGTACCGCACCGCGGAAAAACGTTCCCCGCCGCAGGAAGCCGCGGTCAGCCAAATCTGCGGCAGCCCTGAGTTGAGAAAGACCACCACAAGGATGACCGGTATAAGGATAATATAAAACATTTGAGTCACACGGTTTTGTTTGCTCATCACATGAGATCCCTCTTTTATAGCAGCTTGCTTTTTTTATGGACAGGAAGAGCCGCCTGCAACGAGGCGGCTCTTTGTTATCTTGGGAGCGCGGCGCGGCGATTAATAGAACAGTACGCACAGGATGCAGCAGAACACGGAGAAAATACACGGGATTACAAGGGCGGTCACAAACATATCCTTATAGCCCTGCTTGTGGGTCAAGCCGAACAGCCCCAGGGTAATGGCAATGGACTGCGCGTGCGGCAGGGCATCCAGAGACTGGGTGGTACACAGCACAAGTCTGCGCAGCGCACCGCCGTTGACACCCATATCCAGATAGGACTGGCCGAACATGGGAAGCCAAATCATCATCGCGGAAACGCTGTCCGTGGTCAGCGCCGCTATAATTGCGACGGAAATCATAGCTGTGACATAGGGGTTGAGAGAGAGGTTTAAGACCCAGTTCTGTACCGGTGCGAACGCGGCGCAGGTGGCAACCACCTGTCCAAAGCCATAAACGCATCCTGCCAGCACCAGAAATCCCCACATAGAAGGAGCGCCTTGAGACACAGCCTTCATAATGCCATGACTCCTGCAGCGCTGGAAGTGGATGCACAGTACCGAAATGACACCCAAAAGCTGCGCCAGTGCAACCTGCCCCGTGGAATCGACTCCCACATCGGCAAGGCCAACACCGCCGATTGTGACCACGTTCATCAAAATGGCGGAAACCACAACAATCAGGATGGGCGTGATGGAAGTAGCAAAGGAGGGGAGATGAGAGGTATCGGTATCCACATCACCCACATCTTCATTGCCGTCATAGCCCTCGCCTTTTCTGCGCGCATCCTTCACCATGTGATTGATCCAGAGGAAGAAGAGCACCAGCCCAACGGCGGCGGTGGCAATGGAGAGCAGCGGCGCAGAGAAAACAC
>Ga0316604_10000738_pt1 | contig 35278 bp, 34 predicted proteins | sample OWC_soil_day20_C_FD_207650 | JGI IMG/M metagenome (GOLD analysis project Ga0316604, IMG submission 207650) | Wetland soil microbial communities from Old Woman Creek delta, Ohio, United States - OWC_soil_day20_CT | ecosystem: Environmental > Terrestrial > Soil > Wetlands | place: USA: Ohio... | reverse complement strand
GGCGATTTCCCCTTTTCCCCGTCGCGCCCGCGTGGTACAAGAAACCGTCGCGCCGACGGCGCGCACGACCGCTCCCCGGGGGAAGCCCGCCTTGGCCCGCATTCTCACCGTCGCCAACCAGAAGGGGGGCGTCGGGAAGACCACCACCGCGATCAACCTCGCCGCCTCCCTCTCTGTGATGGAGCGGAAGACGTTGCTGGTCGACCTCGACCCGCAGGCCAACGCCACTTCCGGCCTGGGCGGAGCGCCCGGGGGGGACACCGAGCGCAACGTGTACCGCGTGCTGATGGGAGAGATCCCGGTCGCCGAGGCGATCCAGGGGACGGAGCTTCCCTTCCTGTATGTATTGCCCGCCTCCTACGACCTGATCGGTGCCGAGATCGAGCTGGTTACGATGGAGCGGCGGGAGCGGCGGCTCACCGAGGCGCTCGCCCCCGTGGCCAGCGAATTCGAGGTGATCGTCATCGACTGCCCTCCGTCCCTTGGGCTTCTGACCGTGAATGCCCTATGCGCATCCGGATCGATAATGATTCCTCTTCAGTGCGAATATTACGCTCTGGAAGGACTTTCCAGCCTGTTCCGCACCATCGACAGGATCCGGGAAGGGATGAATCCGGACCTGAAAATCGAAGGAGTGGTACTCACTATGTTCGACTCCCGGAACAACCTCTCCCACCAGGTGGCGGAAGAGGCTCGGGAAGCACTGAAAGATCAGGTATTTCAAACAGTTATACCGAGGAACGTCCGTCTTTCCGAGTCTCCCTCCCACGGGAAGCCGGCACTGCTGTACGCCGTCTCCTCCCGGGGAGCGCAAAGCTACCTCGAGCTGGCGAGGGAAATGGTGAGCCGATGGAACGAAAAGGCGACTCCGTGAAGAAGAAGGTCCTCGGCAGGGGGCTGTCCGCCCTGCTGACCCCGACCGCCCCCCCCGCGGGGGAGAAGGAAACCGGTTTCCTCCAGATCCCGCTGGCGAACCTGCGGGCCGGCGGCTTCCAGCCACGGAAGACGTTCCCGCCGGGGTCGCTCTCCGAGCTGGTCGCGTCGATCCGGGAGAAGGGGGTCCTCGTGCCCGTGACCGTGCGGCCCACTCCGGACGGGTACGAGCTGGTCGCCGGCGAGCGCCGCTTCCGCGCCGCGGAGGCGGCGGGTATTTCCTCCATCCCCGCGGTGGTCCGGAAACTGACCGACCGCGAGGCGCTCGAGGTGGCCCTGGTCGACAACCTCCAGCGCACGGACCTCAATCCCATCGAGCTGGCGGAAGGGTACCACCGGCTGATCCACGACTTCTCCCTGACCCAGGAGCAGGTGGCTGCGCGGATGGGGAAGGACCGGGCCACGGTGGCGAACACGTTGCGGCTCCTCAAGCTCCCCGCCCCGGTCCGCCAGGCGTTGGCCGACGGGAGTCTCTCGGCCGGGCACGCGCGCGCCCTGCTCGGCGCGCAGCCGGAGCACGTGGTGCCCGTCTTCGAGGCCGTGATGCGCCGCGGCCTCTCGGTGCGGGAGACGGAGCGGCTCTGCGCCGCGCCGGGGAAACGGAGACCCGCCGGGAAACCGTCCGCCGCCGATGTCCATCTCAAGAACCTGGAGGAGGAGCTGTCCCGCAGCATCGGTACAAGGGTGCGGGTGCGGGGCACGGCGAGAAAGGGGAAGATCGAAATTTCCTATTTTTCCGCCGACGAACTCGACCGGCTCAGCCGAATCCTGTCCGGGGTCCGGTAGGATTTGTACGGACATTTGGGAGTAGCCGGGGGTGGACAAATGTTCCTCCGGGACGTAAAATATGTGTTGCATCGGAAATATCATGTGCTATAGTTCGCCGCATACGCCAACGTTGCATTATCCGGGAATACGGATAAATTCCGAGGGAAAGGAGTGAGAACCAATGCGCAAGTATCTGGCGATGTTCTACGTGCTGGTGCTGGCCGCGACGATCGGCCTCTCCGCCTGCGCGGAGCAGAAGAAGCCCGAGCCGCCCCCGCCGCCGCCGGCCCCTGCGGCCCCGGCCGCCCCGGCTGACAACGCGATGAAGCCTGCCATGCCTGCGGCTCCGGCCGAAGCGCCCAAGAAGTAACGGACGAAAACCGATCCGACGGAAAGGGCGCCGGGAAATCCCCGGCGCCCTTTCCATTTCCGGCACGCGCGACTCCGGCCGGAACGACTTGAAATCGTCAAGAAGCGCTTGACAGCCCCTTTGCGGGCGTGGTACCAATCTTCCGTTTCCCTTGCAGAAACCCAGCCGTTGATCCGTCCGATCCCGGGGGAGTGCCGGTTTCCATGGAGCTCGTCGGCAAGATTTTCGAGACGTTGGACATCAACCAGGTGGCGCTCCTCCAGCTGGGACTGGTGGTGGCGCTCGCCTTCCTCCTCTCCGCCCTCCTGATCAAGCCGATCCTGCGCACCTTCGAGGAACGGGAGAATCTCTCCGTGAGACCGGTGGAGGAGTCCCGGCGTCTGCTCGCCGAGGCGGAGGAGAAGGCGCGGCAGTACGACGAGTCGTTGCGGAAGGGGTCCATCGACGCCCTCGCCCGGAAGCGCCGGGTGATGGAGGATGCCCTCCGCGCCGAGCGCAAGCTGGTCGAGACCGCCCTGGCGGAGACGAACCAGAAGGTGGAACAGATGACCGAACAGATCTCGCAGGAGAAGGAGGCCGCACTCGCGTCCCTCCGCAGGCAGGTGTCGGCCCTCTCCGCGGAGATCGCCGGGAAAGTCCTCGGGAGACGGGTCGCGTGATCTCCCTCCGGCTGGAGTCCCTGGGCCGGCTCGCCTTGCCCGCCGCCCTCTCCCTCTGCGCCGCCGCCGTCGCGTCCGCCTCGGAAGGGGGGGGCGCCCACGGGGGGGTCGGGATCCCCTGGGGGGAGGTCCTGAAGCAGGCCGTCAACCTCGCCATCCTCGCGGGGGTCCTGGTGTACTTCCTCCGCAAGCCCGTCTCCTCCTTCCTCGCGGAGCGCAGCGCGCTGCTACGGAAGGCGATCGACGACGCGGCGAAAGCCCGGGCGGAGGCCGCGGAAAAGCTTTCCGCCGTCGAGGCCCGGGTGGCGAGGCTCTCCGGCGAGATCGCGCAGATGAACGAGCGGATGGACGCCGAGGCGAGGGCGGAGGCGGAGCAGATCCGGAAGAGCTACGCCGCGGAGATCGCCGGCATCCGGGCCCAGGCGGAGTTCACCGGCCAGCAGGAGATCAAGAAGGCCCGCGAGGAACTGCGCCGCGAGGCGTCGGAGCTGTCCGCCCGCGCCGCCGAGGAGCTCGTCCGCAGGACGCTGACGCCGGAAGACCAGGAACGGCTGGTGCGGGAGAACATCCAGGAGATCGAGGGGATCGTCCGGTGATCGGGGGAAGCCTGGCCAGGCGGTACGCGCGCGCGCTGCTCGACATCGGGCAGGAGGAGCGGCAGCTCCGCCGGGTGCTCTCGGAGGTCGAGGAGTTCGGGAAGGCCTTCGAAGGAGCCACCGCATTGCGGGAGGTGCTGGAGGCCGACGACATCAGCCGCCAGGACAAGCACGCGGCACTCGACGGGGTCCTGTCGAAGGCCGGCTTCCTCCCGACGACGAAGTCGTTCCTCTCCCTGCTGATCGAGAAGGGGCGGATGAACGTCCTGCCCCAGATCCTCGTCGCGCTGCGCCGCATGGTGGAGGAGCTCGAGGGGATCGAGCGGGTCGAGGTCGTGGTCCCGATGCCCATGTCCGGCACGCAGAAGGACCTCCTCCAAACGGTCCTCGAGCGGAGGACGGGGAAGAAGGTCGTTCTGGAGGAAACCGTGGATCCCGCGGTGCTCGGGGGCATGGTCGTGCGGGTGGGCTCCACCGTGTACGACGGCAGCGTGCGCACGCAGATCCACCAGATCCGGGAAAACCTAGAGAAGGGGTGAGAAGAGCCGCCATGAGCATCCGCGCGGAAGAGATTACCGAGATCCTGAAAAGCCAGATCAAGGGGTACGAGAAGCGGATCGACGTTGCCGAGACGGGCGTGGTCCTCTCCGTCGGCGACGGGATCGCCCGCGTCCACGGCCTGGAAAAGGCGATGGCCGGCGAGCTCCTCGAGTTCCCCGGGGACGTCCGCGGCATGGTGCTCAACCTCGAGGAGGACAACGTCGGCGTCGTCCTCCTCGGCGAGGACCAGCTGATCAAGGAGGGGGACACCGTCCGCCGCACCGGCCGCATCGTCGAGGTGCCGTGCGGGGACGCCATGGTCGGCCGCGTCGTCAACGCCCTCGGGCAGCCCGTGGACGGCCGCGGGCCCGTCGAGACGAAGGACTTCCGCCGCGTGGAGATCAAGGCGCCCGGAATCGTCAAGCGGCAGCCCGTGAAGGAGCCGCTCCAGACCGGCCTGAAGGCCATCGACGCGATGATCCCGATCGGGCGCGGCCAGCGCGAGCTCATCATCGGCGACCGCCAGACCGGGAAGACCGCCGTGGCCATCGACACGATCATCAACCAGAAGGGCGCCGGCGTCACCTGCATCTACGTCGCCATCGGCCAGAAGCGGTCGACGGTGGCGCAGGTCGTCGAAAAGCTGCGTCAGTACGGGGCGATGGAGTACACCATCGTCGTCGCGGCGACCGCTTCCGAGTCCGCCCCGCTGCAGTTCATCGCGCCGTACACCGGCTGCACGATCGGCGAGTTCTTCCGCGACTCCGGCCGTCACGCCCTGTGCATCTACGACGACCTCTCCAAGCACGCGGTGTCGTACCGCCAGCTGTCCCTGCTGCTGCGCCGCCCTCCGGGGCGCGAGGCGTATCCCGGAGACGTCTTCTACCTCCACTCCCGGCTCCTGGAGCGCGCGGCGAAGCTGTCCGACGCAGAGGGGGGCGGATCGCTGACGGCCCTCCCCGTCATCGAGACCCAGGCGGGCGACGTCTCCGCATACATCCCGACCAACGTCATCTCGATCACCGACGGGCAGATCTACCTCGAGGCCGACCTGTTCTACTCCGGCGTCCGGCCGGCGGTGAACGTGGGCCTTTCGGTCTCCCGCGTCGGCGGCAACGCGCAGATCAAGGCGATGAAGCAGGTCGCCGGGCGGATGCGGCTCGAGCTGGCCCAGTACCGCGAGATGGCGGCCTTCGCCCAGTTCGGCTCCGACCTGGACAAGGCCACGCAGATGCAGCTGGCCCGCGGGGCGCGCCTGACGGAGATCCTCAAGCAGGCGCAGTATCAGCCGCAGCCCGTCGAGCAGCAGGTCGTGACGATCTTCGCCGCGACGAACGGCTACGTCGACGGGTTCGAGGTCGGCTCCCTCGGACGGTTCGAGACGGAACTGTTCTCCTACATGAAGGACAGGCATGGGGCGCTCCTCAACGAGATCCGGGACAAGAAGCAGATCACGGACGACCTCAAGGGGAGGCTCTCCGCCGCGCTCGAGGAGTTCAAGGGGGTCTTCAAGGAATAACCCATGGCGAACCTCCGCGCGATCCGGAAGCGGATCGGCAGCGTAAAGAGCACCCAGCAGATCACCCGGGCCATGAAGATGGTGTCCGCGGCGAAGCTGCGCCGCGCCCAGGACGCCATCACCGCCGCGCGCCCCTACGCCCGGAAGATGCGGGAGGTGGTCGGGGCGGTGGCCGGTCGCGCGGGGGCGGACGCCCACCCGCTGCTGGCGGCGCGGGAGCCCCGGAAGCTCGCCCTGCTGCTGGTCACCTCCGACCGCGGGCTGTGCGGAAGCTTCAACTCGGGGCTCACCCGGGCGGCGTACCGGTACATCCAGGATCATCGCGACCGGTACGAGGAGATCGCCCTGTTCGTCGTGGGCCGGAAGGGGCGCGACTTCTTCCGGCGCCGCGAGATCCCGATCCGGAAAGAGTACATCGGCGTGCTGGGAGCCGTCTCGCGCCACCACGCCGAGACGATCGGGAACGACCTGGTGGAGGGATTCCTCGCGGAGGAGTTCGACGAGGTCCGGATCGTCTTCAACGAATTCCGGTCCGCGATCTCCCAGACGACCCGGTTCGAGAAGCTCTTCCCCGTGGAGCTGGAGAGCGCGGCCGGCGCGTCGGACGTCGACTACCTCTACGAGCCGGGGAGGAAGGAAATCCTGGCGAGCCTGCTGCCGAAGTACGTGGAGACCCAGGTCTTCCGCGTGCTGCTCGAGTCGGTCGCGGGGGAGCACGGCGCACGGATGACGGCCATGGACTCGGCGACGAACAACTCCGTCGAGATGATCGCGCGGCTCACGCTGCAGATGAACCGCGCCCGGCAGGCGTCGATCACCACCGAGCTCACGGAGATCGTCAGCGGCGCCGAGGCGCTGAAGGGGTAAGGGGTACCCGGTTCCGCTTTTTCCGAAGGATCGCCAAGGAGGACAAGGGAGATCATGAACAAGGGAAAGATCGTCCAGGTCATCGGCCCCGTGGTCGACGTCCGGTTCGAGGCCGGGCATCTGCCCGCGCTCTACAACGCGATCCGGATCAGCAACCCGAGCATCAGCGACCGGGAGGGGAACCTCGTCGTCGAGGTGGCGCAGCACCTGGGCGACAGCGTCGTACGCTGCGTGGCGATGGACTCCACCGACGGCCTCGTCCGCGGCATGGACGCGATCGACACCGGCGGGCCCATCACCATCCCCGTCGGCCCCGAGACGCTGGGGCGGATCATGAACGTGGTCGGGGAGCCCGTCGACGAGATGGGCGACATCCAGACCAAGGTCCGGTATCCGATCCACCGCCCCGCCCCCTCCTTCGACGAGCAGTCCACGAAGGTCGAGATCCTCGAGACGGGGATCAAGGTCGTCGACCTCCTCGCCCCCTATTCCAAGGGCGGCAAGGTCGGCCTCTTCGGCGGCGCGGGCGTGGGAAAGACCGTCGTCATCATGGAGCTGATCCACAACATCGCCATCGAGCACGGCGGCTACTCCGTGTTCGGGGGCGTGGGGGAGCGGACCCGCGAGGGGAACGACCTGTGGCTCGAGATGAAGGAGTCCAAGGTCCTCGAGAAGGCGTGCCTGGTGTACGGCCAGATGAACGAGCCGCCCGGCGCGCGCGCCCGGGTGGGGCTGTCCGCCCTCACCGCCGCGGAATATTTCCGCGACGAGGAGGGGCAGGACGTGCTCCTGTTCATCGACAACATCTTCCGGTTCACCCAGGCGGGATCCGAGGTGTCGGCGCTCCTGGGCCGCATCCCCTCGGCGGTCGGCTACCAGCCGACCCTGTCCACCGAGATGGGGAACCTGCAGGAACGGATCACCTCGACCAAGAAAGGGTCGATCACGTCGGTCCAGGCGATCTACGTCCCCGCGGACGACCTCACCGACCCGGCCCCGGCGACGGCGTTCTCGCACCTGGACGCCACCACCGTCCTCTCCCGCCAGATCGCGGAGCTCGGGATCTACCCGGCGGTGGACCCCCTCGACTCGACGTCGCGGATCCTGTCGCCGCTGGTCCTGGGCGAGGACCACTACACCGTCGCCCGCGCGGTCCAGAAAGTCCTCCAGCGGTACAAGGACCTGCAGGACATCATCGCGATCCTCGGCATGGACGAGCTCTCGGAAGACGACAAGATCCTCGTCGCCCGGGCGCGGAAGATCCAGCGGTTCCTCTCCCAGCCGTTCTTCGTGGCCGAGCAGTTCACCGGCATCCCGGGCAAATACGTCCGCCTCGAGGACACGATCCGGTCGTTCCAGGAGATCGTCGAGGGGAAGCACGACGACCTCCCCGAGCAGGCGTTCTACATGGTCGGGACGATCGAGGAAGCGATCGAGAAGGGCAAGAAGCTGCTCGCCACGGTGTAACGGGAGAACCACGAATATGGCATCGACGATCCGGCTCGAGCTGGTCACCCCCGAGCGCCTCCTACTCTCGGAGGAGGTGGACGAGGTGATCCTGCCCGGCTACGAGGGGGAGTTCGGGGTCCTCCCCGAGCACACCCAGTACCTGGCGATCCTGAACATCGGCGTGCTCCGGTACCGCAAGGGGAGCGAGACCCGCCGGATCGCCCTGGGCGGCGGGTACGCCGAGGTGACGCCGGAGCGGGTCGTGGTGATGGCCGACACGGCGGAACGCGCGGAGGAGATCGACGTCGAGCGCGCCCGCCGCGCCCGGGAACGCGCCGAGGCGGCACTCAAGGAGCTGTCGCTGGACGACGAGACGTACGCGAAAGCGTACGCGGCCCTGCAGCGGGCGATGGTGCGGATGGCCGCAGGGGAGTAGCACCCGCGGTTCCTACCGTAGCACCGCCTTGATCTTCGGTTTCCCCTCCTCCACGGTGACGCGGAACTCCACCTTCTTCCCGCCGGCGGACGACGAGATCTCCAGCGCCCGCGCGTAGAGCGTGTCCCGGAGCGAGGGCCCTTCCGAATCGTCCCCGCCGACGCCGCAGGAGCGGCGCGCTTCCATCAGCTCCGCCGTCACCCGCTCCAGGTGCTCCCGGTCCACCGGTTCCTCGCCGACCCGCGCGACGGTGCCCACAGGGTCCCGCCGGAGCCGCCCCTCCTCCAGGTCGCGCACCATCCGCGACCAGAGGTTGGCGTACGCCCAGAACCTGCCGGAGATGTTGTTGAACCGCAGCTGATCCGCGTTGTTGACGATCGCCCTGCGGCTCCACACCAGGAGCTTCGTCTCGAGTCCCTTCCTCTCCTTCGTCGGCTCGCCGCGCCGCTTCCCGCCGAAGAACAGGTCGTACTGGTGCTTCAGGTCGGCGAGGGCCGCCTCCAGCTGGTCCAGCAACGCCTTCGCGTCGTCCATGCCTTTGCGTTCCCTTCCTTCCCCGGCGGAAACCTTGTAGACTTGTCCCAAACCGGCCGGTCCGGCGCCTTATTGTACCACCGGCGCAAAGGGGGCGTACATGAAAGGGATTTCCGCGATCATCCTGGCCGCGGGGCAGGGGAAAAGGATGAAGTCCTCTCTCCCGAAGGTGGCGCTCCCCGTCCTCGGGAAGCCCGTGGTGTGGCACGTGGCGCAGGCCGCCCGCTCGGCGGGGATCCGCGAGATGGTCTTCGTCCTCGGGTACGGCCGGGACAAGATCCTTCCCACCGTCGAGGCGTTCGGCGGGAAGGTGGCGATCCAGGAGAGCCAGTTCGGCACCGGCGACGCTGCCCGGTGCGGGCTGGCGGAACTGTCCGCGGGGGCGAAGGAGGTGGTGGTCCTTTGCGGGGACGCCCCCCTCATCCGGCCCGCCACGATCCGGTCGCTCCTCGCGTCGCGCCGGCGGAGGGGGGCCGCTGCGTCCGTTCTCACCGGCATCCTCGACGACCCCGCAGGGTACGGACGGATCGTGCGCAACCCGGACGGATCGGTGGCGAAGATCGTGGAAGAGAAGGACGCGGACGCCGCCACCCGCAAGATCCGGGAGGTGAACTCCGGGACGTACGCCTTCGACCGGGCCTTCCTCGAGAAGGGGCTGCCGCGCCTCTCCGACGTGAACGCCCAGCGGGAGTTCTACCTCACGGACCTCGTCCTCGAGGCCCTCGCCGAGGGGACGTGCGTGGTCCCGCTGGCGGCCGCGGACCCCGACGAGGTGCGGGGGATCAACTCGCGGCGAGAGCTGGCGGAGGCGACGGGAATCGTCCTGCGAAGGACGATCGACGAGCTCATGGCGTCCGGCGTGACGGTGATCGATCCGTCGAGGACCTACGTCGAGCCGGGGGTGTCGGTCGGTCAGGACTCGGTCCTCGAGCCGGGGGTGCTCCTCCTCGGGAAGACCCGGGTCGGCCGGGGGGTCCGGATCCAGACCGGGTGCGTCGTGGAGGACTGCGTCCTCGGCGACGGAGCCCACCTGAAACCGTACTGCGTGATGACGTCCTCGCGCGTGCGGAACCGCGCCATCATCGGGCCGTTCTCCCACCTGCGCCCGGAATCGGACATCGGCGAGGGGGCCCACATCGGCAACTTCGTGGAGGTCAAGAAGAGCCGGATCGGCAAGGGATCGAAGGCGAACCATCTCGCCTACCTCGGGGACGCGGTGGTGGGGAAGAAGGTCAACGTGGGGGCGGGGACGATCACCTGCAACTACGACGGGATCGCCAAGCACCGAACCGTCCTGGGCGACGGGGTGTTCGTCGGGAGCGACACGATGCTGGTCGCTCCCCTGACCGTGGGGAAGGGAGCGCTGATCGGGGCGGGGTCGACGATCACGGAGAACGTGCCCCCGTATGCGCTGGCGCTGTGCCGTGCCGAGCAGAAGGTGTTCGACTTCTGGGTGGCCCGGAAAAAGCCGGAGCTGCTGAAGAAGGCGGGTCTTGCGGTTCCCGCGGTGAAAAAGGAGGGGAAGTGAGATGTGCGGCATCGTGGGATACACCGGCCCCAACCCGTGCGTGGAGGTCCTGGTGGACGGCCTGCGGCGGCTGGAGTACCGCGGGTACGACTCGGCCGGGATCGCCGTCCTCACGGACGGGGACATCGCGATCCGCAAATCCGAGGGGAAGATCGCGCGGCTGACCGAGCTCATCGCGAAGCATCCGGTCGCCGGCACGTGCGGCGTGGGCCACACGCGCTGGGCGACCCACGGCCGCCCGTCCGACGAGAACGCCCACCCTCACCGCGCGGGGCACGTGGCGGTCATCCACAACGGGATCGTGGAGAACCACCGGACGCTGAAGGAGCGGCTTCTGGGGAAAGGGCGCGTCTTCTCCTCCGAGACGGACACGGAGGTGATTTCCCACCTGCTGGACGAGCACGTGACGGCGGGGATGCCGCTTTCGGACGCGGTCCGGAAGGCGGTTTCCCAGCTGCGCGGGTCGTACGCGTTCCTCGCGGTGTCGGACGCGGAGCCCGGGACGGTGGTCGGGGTGCGCCTGAACTGCCCCATGGTGGTCGGGCTGGGCCAGGGCGAATATTTCCTCGCTTCCGACCTGACGGCCTTCCTGACCCACACCCGGGACGTCCTGTTCCTCGAGGACGGGGAGATGGTGGTGGCCACCCCGAAGGGGATCCGGGTCACGGATTTCCACGGCAAGCCCCGCACGCGCGCCCCGCAGCGGATCGACTGGTCACCCGTGATGGCGGAGAAGGGGGGATACCGCCACTTCATGCTGAAGGAGATCCACGAGCAGCCGCGGGCGATCCTCGATACCCTCGCAGGCCGCATGCTTCCCGAGGAGGGGGAGGTGTTCTTCGAGACCCTGCCGTTGACCGGAGGGCAGCTCTCCTCCCTGAAGAAGGTCGTCGTCGTCGCCTGCGGGACGTCGTGGCACGCTGGGCTCGTGGGGAAGTTCATGATCGAGGGGCTCGCCCGGATCCCCGTGGAGGTGGATCTCGGGTCGGAATACCGGTACCGCGACCCGGTGGTGGAGGAGGGGACCCTCTGCGTCCCCATCTCCCAGTCGGGCGAGACGGCGGACACGCTGGCGGGGATGCGGGAGGCGAAGGCCAAGGGGGCGACGTCGATATCCATCTGCAACGTCGTGGCCTCCACGATCGCGCGGGAGTCCGACGGGGTCATCTACACCCACGCGGGGCCCGAGATCGGCGTGGCATCCACGAAGGCGTTCATTACCCAGCTGGTGGCGCTCTACCTCATGGCGCTGCACCTGGCGCAGGCGCGCGGGATCCTGTCCCCCCGGGAGATCTCGATGCACCTGATCGAGCTGTCCGAGCTGCCCCGCAAGATCGAGGAGTACCTCAAGCGCGAGGAGGAGATCGCGGCGATCGCGAGGAAATACAAGGACGCCCGCGACTTCCTGTACCTGGGACGCGGCATCTCGTACCCCATCGCCCTGGAGGGCGCGCTCAAGCTGAAGGAGATCTCCTACATCCACGCGGAGGGGTACCCCGCCGGGGAGATGAAGCACGGGCCCATCGCCCTGATCGACGAGCGGATGCCGGTGCTCGTGCTGTGCTCGAAGGGGGAGAGCTACGAGAAGACGTTCTCCAACCTGGAGGAGGCGCGCGCCCGCGGCGCCCAGGTGATCGCGCTCGGGACGGAAGGGGACGTTGCCCTCAAGGGAAAGGCGGAGGACGTGCTCTACCTGCCCGCCTGCGGCCGGTATGCGCGTCCGATCCTGGAGGTGGTCCCCCTCCAGCTGCTGGCGTACCACATGGCCGTGCTGAAGGGGACCGACGTCGACCAGCCCCGCAACCTCGCCAAGTCCGTCACGGTGGAGTAGCTTGTCCGGAGAGACCGTCCGGATGCCGGCTCTTTTCGTGGGGCACGGCAGCCCGATGAACGCGGTCGAGGAGAACGGGTTCAGCCGGGCGTGGGCGGAGGCCGCCGGATCCCTACCGCGGCCCGAATCCATCCTCTGCGTCTCCGCCCATTGGGAGACCGCGGGCACGCGGGTGACCGCGATGGAGCGGCCCCGGACGATCCACGACTTCCTCGGGTTTCCGAAATCCCTGTTCGAGGTGGAATACCCCGCTTCCGGGTCGCCGGGACTGGCCCGTCTCGTCCGCGAAACCGTACGGGCGACGCCCGTACGGGAGGATTCCGGGTGGGGGCTGGACCACGGCGCCTGGTCGGTTCTGCGCCGCATGTTTCCCGCCGCGGACGTACCGGTCGTGCAGCTGAGCCTGGACCGGACGAAAGGTCCGGCGTTCCACTACGCAGTGGGCAGGGAGCTGAGACTCCTGCGGGAGAAGGGGGTCCTGATCGTCGGGAGCGGGAACATCGTGCATAATCTGGGGTCGATGGTGTGGCGGGACACGGCGTATGACTGGGCCGTGGAGTTCGACGAACGGATGAAGGAGTTCATCCTCTCCGGGGATCACGGTGCGGTCATCGCCTATCCGGAGCTGGGGGAAGCCGCGCGCCTTTCGGTTCCGACCAACGAGCATTTCCTGCCGCTGCTCTACGTTCTCGCCCTTCAGGACGAAGGGGACCGTATCGGGTTCTTCGCGGAACAGGTGACGCTGGGCTCGATCTCCATGCGGTCCCTGCGGATCGGATAGCGGGACCGCGCAAAGGATATCTTCACGCCGTGCGCTATACTTTCACTGCCGGTAAAGGCCGCAGGAGGACCGCGATGGCACGCAAGCCGCCGAAGACGTACCGCACGCTGCAGAAAAAGCACCCGGAACTCCTGCGCGCCGTCGAGGCGCTCGGGGAGGCGGCGCGGAAGGCAGGACCGCTGGACGGGAAGACCTCCCACCTCGTCCAGCTCGCCGCAGCCGCGGCGGTCCGCTCCGAGGGGTCCGTGCACAGCCACGTGCGCCGGGCGCTGGAGGCCGGGGCGAAACCGGGCGAGATCCGCCACGCCCTGCTCCTGCTCACCTCCACGATCGGCTTCCCCACGGTGGCGGCGGCGCTCACCTGGGCGGGGGACGTGCTCGGGGAGTAGGGGAAAACGGACGCCGTGACGCTTGCCGACCCCATATTCACCGCCCTCGACCCCGACCAGCGGCGGGCCGTCCTCCACGACGGGGGCCCCCTCCTCCTCGTGGCGGGGGCGGGGTCCGGGAAGACCCGCGCGATCGTGGCCCGCATCGTCCGGCTGGTCCGGGACGGGGTGCACCCCCGGCGCATCCTCGGCATCACCTTCACGAACCGCGCCGCGGGGGAGATGCGGGAGCGCGTTGTGAAGACGCTCCGCGGCGGGGGCGACCCGTCCGTGGGGAGCCTCGTGTCCCGCTCCCTCTTCGGCTTCGATCCCGGCGCGTCCGATATCCCGTGGCTGGGCACCTTCCACGCCTTCGGGGCCACCCTGCTGCGCCGTCACGGCGGCCGGATCGGCCTGTCCCCCCGCTTCGTCATCTACGACACCCGGGACCAGCAGGATGCGCTGCGCCAGATCCTCAAGGACCTGAACGTCGACGAGAAGAAATTCCCTGCGTCGAGGTTCTGCTGGCTCATCGAGCGGGCGAAACGGGACGGCGTGTCGGTGGAGTCGGCGGCGATGGCCGCCGGGTGGCGCTTCCTCTCCATGGCGGGGGAGGTGGGAAAGGCGTATGACGCGGCGCTCTCCGAGGCGGGGGCGGTGGACTTCACCGACCTCATCCGCCTGCCGGTGACGCTGCTTACGGGCGCGCCGGACGTGCTGGAATCGGTGCGCGCCGATGTGCGCCACCTGCTCGTGGACGAGTTCCAGGACGTGGACGCGGCGCAGGCGGAACTCACCGGACTGCTCGCCCTGGGGGCGGATTCGTTCTGCGCCGTGGGGGACGAGGACCAGTCGATCTACGGGTGGCGGGGAGCCTCCGCCGCCCCCATGCTCTCCTTCGAGCGCCACTACCCGGGCGCGAAGGTGATCCACCTCTCCACGAACTACCGCAGCCGCGCCGCGATCCTGGCCGTGGCGGGGGCGCTCATCGCGCGGAACCGGATGCGGCGGGAGAAAACGATTGTTCCCGCGAGGGAGGGAGGTGAGGCGCCCGTCCTGGCCGTGTACGCGGACCAGGAGGCCGAGGCGCGGGAGGTGGCGGCGGCCGTCGCGCGGGAGATCCGGTCCGGCGTCCCCCCCACGGAGGTCGCGGTATTCTACCGCGTGAACGCCCAGTCCCGGGCGGTGGAGGACGCGCTCCGGATGCTGCGGATCCCGTACGTCCTGCGCGGCGCCCTCTCCTTCTACGAACGGGCGTCGGTGCGGGACGCGGTGTCGTACCTGAAATGGTTCCTCAACCCCGACGACGCGGTGTCGCTCAAGCGGATGCTGAAGTTCCCCCGCCGCGGGGTCGGGGACGTCACGCTGAACCGGGCCCGGGAGGCGGCGCGGCGGGAGCGGATCCCGCCCTCCGGGGCGCTGGTCCGGATCCCGAACCTCACGCCTCTGTTCTCCTTCCGCGACCTGTGGCGGGTGGAGCTGGCGCAGATGTCCCCCGCCGAGGCGCTGCACGCCCTGCTTTCCGGCGCCGGCTACCTCGGGGCCCTGGAGGCGTCGGCGCGGGAGGCCGGCCCCGACCGGGACGGGGCGGGAAAGGAAGAGGACCTCGAGAACGTGCGCGAGCTCTTCCGCGTGGCGGAGGGATTCCCCGGGACGGGGGAGGACGCCGTGCAGGAGTTCCTCGAGAAGATGACGCTGGCGGCGGAGGAGACGGGAGGAAAGGAGTCCGAGGCGGTGCGTTTGATGACTCTCCACAACGCCAAGGGGCTGGAGTTCGACGTGGTGTTCCTCGTGGGGCTGGAGGACGGCCTGCTCCCGCACTCGCGCTCCGCGGATTCCCCCTCCGAGCTCGAGGAGGAGCGCCGCCTCTTCTACGTGGGGCTGACGCGCGCCCGGGAGAAGGCGTTCCTCTCCCTGGCCCGCCGCCGCAACCTGTTCGGCTCCTTCCGCGACGCCGTCCCGTCGCGTTTCCTGTACGACCTGCCGTCCTCCCTGGTGAGCTGGGCGGACGCGCCGCCGCCCGCCGCCCGCAGTTTCACCCTCCCGGAGCCGGCGGGGCGACCACCGCGCCGGCAGGGAGAGCCGCGGTACGAGCCGGAAGGAGGGACCCCGTCCGGAAGGCCGCGCAGGGTGCGGCACCCGGTCTTCGGAGAGGGAACGGTCGAGGCGGTGGACGGGGAGGGCGCGGACCGGAAGATCATCGCCCGCTTCCCGGTCTACGGCCTGAAGAAGATCCTCGTCCGGGCGGTGTCGATGGAGTTCCTGGAATGATCGCTACGAGCCGATGAAGAGCTCGAACTCCCCTTCCCGCTCGCCCCCTTCGGGGCGCTGGTACGGCGGGACGGCGGGCAAGGGCCCGCGCCGGCGGAGAACCGCGAGAAGGAACGTGGCGGTGCCGGCGGCCATCATGGCGATTAGCAGGATCTGGCGCTTTCTCACGGACTCTCCCCCCGGGCGGCCGTTCCCGGCTGCGCCCGGTTCATTCAACCATTGTAGAGGAACAGCCCCCGGTCGCCAAGCCCGAACGCATCACCGGACCGGCGGTTTTTCCGGAATATAACATCACGGCGTCCCGTTGTTCACCCCCCCCGGCTGCCCCGGGGGCAGTCTTGCGCACCCCGGAAGAAACGTGATACTCCTTGATTTTCCGGGACGGCCGCGGAAACTCGCCGGGGGCACCCGAATCTTAAGAGGAGTCGTGCATGTCCGCCGAGCGGTGGAAGGAAGACGAGGTTCTTCTCGAACGGCTCCGCAAGGGGGCCCCGGAGGCGGTGACCGAGCTGCTCCGCCTCTTCCAGGGGAAGATCTTCAACCTCGCGATGTCGATCCTGAAGAACGAAAGCGACGCCGAGGAAGCCACCCAGGACGTGTTCATGACGGTGATCCGGAAGGCGGACACCTTCAAGGGGAACTCCGCCCTCTACTCGTGGATGTACCGGATCTGCGTGAACACCTGCCTGATGCGGCTGCGCGGCAAGCGGCGCAACGACACCGTTTCGATCGAGGAGTTCATGCCCGTCTTCACCGAGGAGGGGATGCACGCCTCCCCGATGGACGACTGGAGCAAGGAAGTCGAGCGGAAGGCGCTCAACGAGGAACTGGGGCAGATGATCCGCAAATTCACCGACCAGCTCTCGGAGAAGTACAAGGTGGTCTTCGTCCTGAGCGATGTCGAGGGGCTGTCCAACGAGGAGACGGCCCAGATCCTGGGCCTCACAGTACCGGCGGTCAAGTCCCGCCTCCATCGGGCCCGCCTCTACCTGCGCGAGCAGCTCTCCCGCTACCTGCTCGAAGGGAAGGCGGGTTGACCCGATGAACTGCAAGGAGCTCGCCTACATGCTGGCGGACTACTTCGACGGTTCGATGGACCCCCGCCTCCGGGAGGAGCTCGACTCCCATATCGCCCTGTGCGAGCCGTGCATGCGATTCGCGAAGACGTACCGGACGACGTGCGACAAGACCCGGGAGCTCCGGATGGACATCGAGTACCAGATCCCGCAGGACGTACGCAGCCGCCTGGAGAACTTCGTCCGTTCCGCGGCGCTGAAATACCCCGAGATGGTGAAGGAGTACCGGGACCAGGCGGAGCGGGAGCAGAGGGAGAAGGTGGAGGGGCTCATCCTGGCCGCGATCGCCGGGAAACTCTCCTCGATCACGGCTCTGCTGGTGGAGACGCACTGCGCTATCTGCCCGGTTTGCAAGGTCTATTTTGACGGCCTCCCGCGGGCAGGGTCCCCGGCTCCCGGCGCCCCTCCGACGGTCATCCATTCCCACGTGACCCGGCTGATGGAGTCGCTTCCCCCCGGCGAGGAGTTCTTCCTCGCCTGAACCGTGAAGGCCTCCCCTTCTCCTCCGCCATTGGATAAACCCCTGTTTTATTACTGTATAATGATTGGAAATCCTCCCCGGTGCATCGTGACGGGCCGCCGTTCCGTCCCGGATCGCCCGGAAGTCGAAGGCGGGAACCCGTCGTGACCGGTCACTATCCGTTCAGCGCCCTGGTGGGCCAGTCTCTGCTGAAGAAGGGTCTTCTGGTGAACGCGGTGGACCCGTCGATCGGCGGCGTTCTATTGCGGGGGGAGAAGGGCACGGGGAAGACGACGGCGGTGCGGTCGTTCGCGGCGGTCCTTCCGCCCAAGGAAGTGGTGCGGGGCTGCCGGTTCGGGTGCGTGAAGGGAGCGCCCCCATGCGACGAGTGCCGTGCGCGGGAGTCATCGGGGGAGACGCTGGTCTACGAGGAGCGTGCGGTGGAGGTGGTGGACCTTCCGCTGAACGCGTCGGAGGACCGCGTGGTGGGAAGCCTGGACCTGGAGGCGGCGCTGCGGGAGGGGAGCCGGAAGTTCGAGATGGGGGTATTGGGGAAGGCGAACGGGAACGTGCTGTACATCGACGAGGTGAACCTCCTGGACGACCACGTGGTGGATGTTCTGCTGGACGTCGCGGTGTCGGGCGTGAACGTGGTGATGCGGGAGGGGGTGAGCTACCGCCACCCGTCGCGGTTTTTGCTGGTGGGGACGATGAATCCGGAGGAAGGAGAACTGCGGCCCCAGCTTATGGACCGTTTCGGGCTGTGCGTGGAGATCTCGGGCGAGCGGGAAGTGGGGTTTCGGAAGCAGATCGTGGAGCGGGTGCTCCTCTTCGAGAAAGACGACGGGGCGTTCCGGTCGACGTGGGGGGGGGAGGATTCCCGGTTGCGGTCGGCCGTGCGGGAGGCGCGGGACGGCCTGCGGCGGATCTACGTGGGCGAACATCTCGTGAAGACCGTGGCGGAGGTGAACAACACCCTCGGCATCTCCGGCCACCGCGGGGACCTGTCGATCCTGAAGACCGCCAGGGCCCTTGCGGCGTTGCGCGGGGGGGAGGAGCTCGGCGCCGCCGACCTGCGGGATGCGATCCGGCTGGCGCTGCCCCACCGGATCCCCCGGACGGGGGTGAGCGCGTCGCGGGCGTACCACGTGGAACGGCTCCTTTCGTGGGCATTCCCCGGCGAGGTTGCCGGGGAAGAGGACCGCGGACCGGTGGTCCCGCTTCCCGGGACAATCCACGGGATGAAGCGCGGCGGCGTGATCTTCCGGGCTCCTGCAGAGACGCCGGAGGAGCGGGAGCGACAGGCGATCGAGCAGGCGCAGGCGAAGCGCCACCGGTACGAGGCGGCGGAGGCGTCTTCGGGACGCAAGGGACCGTCGACGTGCGGGGACCCGGATTGCGACTACTGCCAGGGGTACGTCGAGGACAACATCATCAGCCCGTCCGACCCGTACGAGGTGCGAAAGATCGCCGCCCCGAAAGGGCGCAAGCTTTCCGATGCGGTCGGGAAACGGAGCAAGTCGCGCACGAAGAGCGCCCGTGGCCGGTACGTCCGCAGCGTCCCGTGGGTAAAGGGAAGGGACATCGCCATCGACGCGACGCTGTTCGCCGCCGCCGCGGGGGGGCACGTGGACCGGAAAACGCATCGGGTCCGGATCGGATTGTCCGACCTGCGGGGGAAGCAGCGGGAACGGAAGGTGGGGAACCTCGTCCTCGTGGTGATGGACGCCTCCGGTTCGATGGAGACGCAGCAGAGGATGGTGGCGACCAAGGGCGCGGTCCTCTCCCTGCTCCGGGACAGTTACGTGAAGCGCGATCGGGTGGGTTTGATCGCATTCCGCGACACGGTGGCGGAGGTGGTGGTGCCGCCGACGGGGAGCGCATCGCAGGCAGCGATGCAGCTCACCTGGCTCGCCTCGGGGGGGACCACCCCGCTCTCCATCGGGTTGTTCGCGGCGGTGAAGACGCTGGAGATGGAGCAGGTGCGCGACCCGGCCCGGAAAGCCATCCTCGCGCTGATCACCGACGGGCGCGCGAACGTGGCATATTTCGGCGGCGAGCCGCTGGAGGAGGCGGTGAAAATCGCCAAGACGATCCGGAAGATGGGGGTCACCTCGCTCGTCATCGACGCGGACCGGATGGTGGCTGGGCCCGCCGCGTTGCGCTCCGCCATGGAGGCGACGCAGAAAAGCGCCCGGACGCGGGGGATCTTCTCCGACGGGCCGGCGCGCACGGTGGCCGACGCGATGGGCGCGAAGTACTACTCGCTGGCGGAGATGAGCCGGTCGGCGATCCTGAAGGCGATCCGCAGCCGGATGGCGCTGTGACCGCGGAGGGACGAGGGGAGGTGAGTACCGTGGAGGAACAGAAGATCACGATCAACCGGAGGGAGATCGAGCAACGGTATGGAAAGATCGGCGACGGGAAGAAGATCCTCTTCGTCAACGGCGTGCCGATGGCCCTGACCACACTGTCGCGGCGGCTGGCGCTGCAGTACACCGACCTCGTCCCCATCGACGCGGGGGAGCTTGCGGACGGGACCTACTGGCTCCGCTTCTACGACAACGAACAGCGCAAGGTCATGGCGGTCGAGTTCGACCGGGAGTACGGATACACGGGGGAACGTGGGGCGGACATCATGGACTGGCTCGGCGACGACTATTTCCGGATCCGATGGCGCGCCTTCTGTCCCGCGGGCGGCGAGGAGTGGCTGGGGGCGGACGCGAGCCGGGGAAAGGGCGGAAAATGAGACGGCATTTCCCGTTCAGCGCGCTGGTGGGTCAGGAGTTGCTGAAGAAGGGGCTCATGGTGAACGCGGTGGACCCGTCGATCGGGGGTGTTCTGCTGCGCGGGGAGAAGGGGACGGGGAAGACGACGGCGGTGCGGTCGTTCGCGGCGGTCCTTCCCCCGAAGGAAGTGGTTCGGGATTGCCGGTTCGGGTGCGTGAAAGGGACCCCTCCGTGCGACGAGTGCCGGGAGCGGGAGTCTTCCGGGGGGCGCCTTGTGTACGAGGAGCGTCCGGTGGAGGTGGTGGACCTTGCGCTGAACGCGTCGGAGGACCGGGTGGTGGGGAGCCTGGACCTGGAGGCGGCGCTGCGGGAGGGGAGCCGGAAGTTCGAGATGGGGGTGCTGGGGAAGGCGAACGGGAATATCCTGTACATCGACGAGGTGAACCTCCTGGACGACCACGTGGTGGACGTTCTGCTGGACGTTGCGGTGTCGGGCGTGAACGTGGTGATGCGGGAGGGGGTGAGCTACCGTCACCCGTCGCGCTTTCTCCTTGTGGGGACGATGAACCCGGAGGAGGGGGAGCTTCGCCCGCAGCTGCTGGACCGTTTCGGGCTGTGCGTGGAGATCTCGGGCGAGCGGGACGTGGGGTTCCGGAAGTCGATCGTGGAGCGTGTCCTGCTGTTCGAGGGGGAGGACGCGGGGTTCCAGGAGAAGTGGGACCGCAAGGACGAGGAGCTGCGGGCGCGGCTGGTGGCGGCCCGGGCGGCGCTCCCACGCGTCGAGATTTCCGGGGAGATCCTCGAATCGATCGTCGCCGTGGTGGCGGAGCTCGGCGTCGCGGGGCATCGCGGGGACATCACGGTGCTGAAGGCCGCGAAGGCCCTCGCGGCGATCAAGGGGGTCCCCACGCCCGACGAGGAGTGCCTGTCGGACGGATTCCGTCTCGCGCTGCCGCACCGGCTGAAGGAGGACCCGTTCGAGGAGTCCGCCGCCGGCCGCAAGCGACTGGAGGGGGTCCTCGCCCGGCTGGGGCCGTAGGGCGGGATACCCCGGGTCGCTCTCTTCCCTGAGCATGGGAATGAAACCCGCAGCAATGGGTGATGGAAGGGAGGTGATCTCCTTGGCGGATTCCAGCCGCTCGCGCCGCCGCGCCCGCTGAGGCGGCGGTCGCCCCGCCGGTCGGCGGGGGACAACAGACGTCCGGTTCGTACAATTCCCGACGCGAAAGGAGATCCCTTCCCATGCCCGAAGAGCGCAGCCCATCTGACATCTCCCGCAACGATTTCCTGAAACTGGCCGGCCTGTCCGCCCTGCTGCCGCTGCTGGGGTCCGGCACCCCCGCCTCCGCGGCGGAAGGGAAGGAGCGGCTCTACGTGGCGACCCACGCGGACGACGACGTGGACCGCGCGGCCCTCGCCCTGCTCCTGGCGGGGATCGACGCGAAGAAGATCGGCAAGGAAGTGTCCGGCGTTACGATCTGGTTCACCCTTCCGGGTGTGAAGCTGTGCAGAAAGGGGGCGGCGGAAAAGCTGACTTCTCCCGTCTTCAGGAAATTCGGCACCCTCGCCGACATCCTGGCGGCCGCCGTGAAGGCCGGGGCGAAGCTGGGCGCCTGCCCGTTCTGCCTCGACTTCTACGATATCCCGAAGTCGGAGTACCTCGAGGGACTGGACCGCAAGGGGGGCGACTACGTGGCCTCACAGGTCGGTAAGGCCGACGTCATCTGGATGTAGGCGGGGGGCGGGCGGGGCGCAAGGACCTCAGTACAGGTCGTACTTCAGCAGGCGGCAGTCGATGGGGCCGTTCATCACGGGGAACTTCCGGGAGGCTTTCAGCCCGAGGAACTTCGTGACCGCGGGATTCCCCGAAAGAAGGTACGCCGTCCAGCCCCGGCACCGTTTCTTGAGCGCCTCGCCCATCTCCCGGTAGAACGCTTCCGCTTGCGCGCCGCCGGGGAGGCGGGCGCCGTACGGCGGGTTGCACAGGATCACCCCCGGTCCCTCGCCGGGCGAGAAGTTCCGGATGGAACGGGCGGAAAACAGGATCCGTTCCGACAGCTTGGCAATTGCGGCATTTTTCACCGCCGCCGCCACCGCCGCCGGGGAGATGTCGCTCCCCTCGATCCGGACGTGCACCGGGTGCCGCGCCGCCTCCCGGGCCTCCGAGAGGAGCGCCTCCCACCGTTTCGGGTCGAAGTCGTTCAGACGTTGGAATCCGAACGGGCGCCCGAATCCGCCGGGGGCGACGTTCCCTGCGACCATCGCCGCCTCGATGGGGATCGTCCCCGCCCCGCAGGCGGGGTCGATCAGCGGCTGCTCCCCCTGCCACCCGGTCAGCAGGACCAGCCCCGCCGCCAACGTCTCTTTCAGCGACGCCTCCGTCGGGGTGGACCGATAGCCGCGGCGGTTCAGGCTATCCCCGGAGGTGTCCAGCGACACCGCGCACTCGTCCCGCACGATCCGGACCACGATCCGCACGTCCGGCGACACGGTGTCAACGTCCGGCCGGCGGCCCGTGGCGTCCCGAAAACCGTCGACGATCGCATCCTTGGTCTTCTGCGCGGCGAAGTGGGAGTGGGTGATCCCGGATTCCCGGACGTTGGCGTCCACGGCGATCGTGCGCTCCGGTGGGAACAGGTCGTTCCACGGGATCTCCCGGGTCCCCTCGTACAGCGCCGCCGGCGTCGGGGCGGGGAACTCCGACAGGAGCGTCACAACCCGGTTCGCCGACCGCAGCCACAGGTTGGCGCGGTAGCAGAGGGCCAGATCGCCGGAAAAGGATACCCCGCCGGCCGCGAGGACGACGTCCTCCCCCCCGAGAGCGGCCACCTCCCCCGCCAGCACCTCCTCCAGCCCCTTGAACGTGGTCGCGAAGAACCGCCGCATCATCACGATGCACATCATACGCCGATTGCGGGCCATGCTTACCAATATGCGGAGTGATGCAGCGGGGGGTTCCTCGCAGCGGCGTATGGAGCGAGGCGGAGATTGCGTCGAGCGGAATCGCAGTGAGCGGGCGAAGGTCGCGAGCGTAGCGGAGAGGAAGCCCCCCGCGAGGAACTCAGCATTCTGGGGGGTGTTTATCCCGCAAGCGACCGTGTGGTAGATTATGGTTTCTCTACGTCACGAACGGGAGGAGGCCCCATGGCGATCACGCGGGAGGAAGTGCTGCACGTCGCCCGCCTGGCGCGCCTGGCGGTGACCGGGGCCGAGGCCGACCGCCTCCGGGAGCAGCTCTCCGGCATTCTCGAATACGTGAAGCAGATCGACCGTCTCGACACCCGCGACGTCGTCCCGACCTCCCACGCCGTCGAGATGGGCACGCCCTTCCGCGACGACGCGGTTTCCCCGTTCGGGGACCGCGAGGCGCTCCTTTCCAACGCCCCCGAACGGGAGGGCGACTTCTTCCGCGTCCCGCGGATCATCGAAGATTAGAAAAGGCCGCACGCGCGCCATGGCGATCGCTCCCGTCCACGAATGGACCCTCCTCGAAGCGGCGCGCCGCGTCCGGGAAGGGGAGGTCTCCTCCCGGGAGCTGACGGAAGCGCTCCTCGCGCGGATCGCGGCATTGAACCCGAAGATCAACGCCTACCTCACCGTCCTTCCGGAACGGGCGATGGCGCAGGCGGCGGCGTGCGACGAGGAACGGTCGAGAGGGACGATCCGCGGCGCCCTCCACGGGGTCCCCGTGGGGCTCAAGGACATCTTCTGCACCCGGGGTGTCCGGACCACCTGCGGCAGCCGGATCCTGCACAACTTCGACCCGCCGTACGACGCGACGGTGACTTCGATGGTCCTTTCCGCGGGCGCGGTGCTGCTGGGGAAGCACAACATGGACGAGTTCGCCATGGGCTCGTCGACCGAGACGTCCCATTTCGGCGTCACCCGGAACCCGTGGGACCTCTCCCGGATCCCCGGCGGCTCCTCCGGAGGCACGGCGGCGGCGGTGGCGGCGGCGATGTGCTTCGGGGGGATCGGGACCGACACGGGCGGCTCCATCCGCCAGCCCGCATCGCTGTGCGGCGTCGTGGGCGTCAAGCCGACCTACGGGCGCGTCTCGCGCTACGGGATGATCGCCTTCGCCTCCTCGCTGGACCAGGGGGGGCCGATCACGCGGAGCGTTGCGGACGCGGCGCTCCTGCTCTCCGTCATCGCCGGGTACGACCGGCGCGATTCCACCTCCGTGGACGTTCCCGTCCCGGACTACCTCGCCGCGGCGGGTGCGCGGGTGAACGGATTGCGCGTCGGGCTGCCGAGGGAGTATTTCGAGGGCGGCGGGCTCGACCCCGCGGTGAAGGCCTCGGTGGAGAGGGCCCTGAAGGCGCTGACCGACCAGGGGGCGACGGCGGTCGAGGTTTCGCTTCCCCACACTTCGTACGCCCTGTCGACGTACTACCTCGTCGCCCCCGCGGAGGCGTCCTCCAACCTCGCCCGCTACGACGGCGTGCGGTACGGGCACCGCGCGGAAGGGTCCGCCGGGCTCATCGAGATGATGTCGAGGACGCGCGCGGAGGGGTTCGGGGCCGAGGTGAAGCGCCGCATCATGATCGGCACCTACGCCCTGTCCGCGGGCTACTACGAGGCGTTCTACGGGAAAGCGCAGAAGGTCCGCACCCTGATCCGGGAGGATTTCGGTAAGGCGTTCGGGCAGGTGGACGTCCTCCTGACGCCCACCGCCCCCACACCGGCGTTCCGCCTCGGGGAGAAGACGGACGACCCGCTGACGATGTACCTGTCGGACATCTACACGATCCCGTGCAACCTGGCGGGGATCCCGGGGCTTTCGGTCCCGTGCGGGTTGTCCGCGGAGGGGCTTCCCGTCGGGGCGCAGCTGCTTGCGAACCACTTCCGGGAGGAGACGCTGTTCACCGCGGCCGGGGCGATCGAGCGCGCCATCCCGCTGCCGCGCGTGGCGCCGATCACGGGGTAGGACACGATGGAATTCGAGGCGGTCATCGGGCTGGAGGTCCACGCCCAGCTCGCGACGGAGAGCAAGATCTTCTGCGGCTGCTCCACGGCGTTCGGGGCCTCCCCCAACGAGAACACCTGCCCGGTGTGCACCGGCATGCCGGGCGTCCTGCCGGTCCTCAACCGGAAGGCGGTGGAGTACGCGATCCGCACGGCCCTCGCGACTTCCTGCACGGTGCAGCGCCGCAGCGTCTTCGCGAGGAAGAACTACTTCTACCCGGATCTGCCCAAGGCGTACCAGATCTCGCAGTACGAGCTGCCGCTCGCCATCGGCGGGCACGTCGACATCGAGCTCGACGGCGGCACGAAGCGGATCGGGATCACGCGGATCCACATGGAGGAGGACGCCGGGAAGCTCGTCCACGAGGGGGAGTTCGCGGGGGCGCAGGCGTCGCTGGCGGACCTGAACCGGTGCTCCGTGCCGCTGATGGAGATCGTCTCCGAGCCCGACATGCGCACGCCGGAGGAGGGCGGCGCGTACCTGCGGCGGCTGCGGGACATCCTCGTGTACCTGGAGGTGTGCGACGGGAACATGGAGGAGGGGTCGTTCCGCTGCGACGCGAACGTCTCGGTCCGTCCGGTCGGGCAGGCGGCGTTCGGCACGAAGGCCGAGCTCAAGAACATGAACTCCTTCCGCAACGTGGAGAAGGCGCTCGAGTACGAGATCCGGCGGCAGATCGAGGTGATCGAGGACGGCGGGAAGGTGGTGCAGGAGACGCGGCTGTGGGACGCCAACGCGGGCGTCACCCTCTCGATGCGCCGGAAGGAGGAGGCCCACGACTACCGGTACTTCCCCGACCCGGACCTGCTGCCGCTAATCGTCCCGGACGAGTGGGTCAAGGAGCTGCGCGGGACCATCCCCGAGCTGCCCGCGGAGAAGGTCGCGCGGCTGACCGGCCGGTACGGGATCACGAAGTACGACGCCGGGATCCTGGCATCCGCCCGGGCGCTGGCCGACTTCTTCGAGGCGTCCGTGGCGCTCTACGTCGGGAACCCGAAGACGACGGCGAACGAGTGCATCCACTGGAAGGACGCGATCCTCGGCGGGAAGCTTTCGCCGGAGACGATCGCACACGCGGTGGAGGACCGGGAGAGCGGGGCGATCTCCGCAACGGCCTCCAAGAAGCTCGTGGAACTCGTCCTCGAAACGGGGAAGCCGATCCGGCAGCTGCGGGACGAGCAGGGGCTCACCCAGGTCTCCGACGCCGCCGCGCTGAACGCCGTGGTGGACAGGGTCATCGCCGCCAGTCCGAAGGAGGTGGAAAGCTACCGAAGCGGCAAAACCGGGCTGCTCTCCTTCTTCGTCGGCCAGGTGATGAAGGAAAGCCGGGGGAAGGCCAATCCCAAGGTCGTGCAGGAGGTGTTGAAGAAGAAACTCGGGTGAAGGGGCCCCGCGGCGTCTCCCCGGATCGCGGATGGTAAGATAAGGGAAGTGGCCCCGGGGGGAGGGAACCGATGCGTACCGGATCCGGCGGGAACGCTGCCCTGATCGTCGTCGACATGCTGAACGATTTCGTCCTTCCGGGGGCGCCCCTGGAAGTCCCGGAGACCCGGAAGATCGTCCCCGCGCTGCGGCGCCGGATCGGGCGGGCGCGGCGGGGCGGGGAGCTCGTGGTGTACGTCTGCGATGCCCACCGGAAGAAGGATCCCGAGTTCGCCCGCATGGGATGGCCCCCGCACGGGGTGGAAGGGACTCCCGGCGCGGCGGTGGTATCCGCCCTCTCCCCCGAGCCCGGCGACGTGATGGTGGAGAAGAAGACGTACTTCGGCTTCCACAAGACCGCCCTCGACGCCGTCCTCCGGGGGAAAGGGATCCGGAAACTGACCCTTGCCGGATGCGTCACCAACATCTGCATCCTGTACATCTCCGCGGAGGCCGCGATTCGCGGGTACGACGTGACGGTCGACGAGCGGTTCGTCGCCGGGCTGTCGCCGGAAAGCCACGCGTTCGCCCTCGACCAGATGGAGAGCGTGCTGGGCGTCCGGGTGATCCGGCGCCCGGGGAATGCCGTCCGGCGCCGCTCCTCCCGCCCCCGGAGGGGCCGCCGATGAACGTCATCCCGACCTGGGAGGAGATCCGCCGCGGAGACACGACCGACATCTATTTCCGGCGCACGATGGAAGTCCTGCGCGCCGCCGGGAAGGACCGGACGCGCGTGGTCGCCGAGGCGATCGTCAAGAAATTCCCCGGCGCGTACGGGTACGGCATCCTCTCCGGGACGGACGAGCTGCTGGCCCTCCTGTCCGGCCTGCCGGTGGACGTGGACGCGATGGAGGAGGGGACCCTCTTCCACGTCATGGAGCCGGTGTTCACGGTCGAAGGGCCCTACGGCGCCTTCTGCGAGATGGAGACGGCGATGCTCGGCGTTCTGTGCCAGGCATCCGGGATCGCGACCGCGGCCTCCCGGGTCCGGCGCGCGGCGGGCGGGAAGTCGGTCCTGAGCTTCGGCGCGCGGCGGATGCACCCCGCCCTCTCGACGCTGATCGACCGCAACGCCTTCGTCGGCGGCGCGGACGGCGTGTCCGTGATCCGAAGCGCGGAATACCTCGGGGAGAAACCGCAGGGGACGATGCCCCATGCCCTGGTGCTGGTTTTCGGGGACACCGTGGCGGCGATGCAGGCCTTCGATGCGACCGTGGATCCCGCCGTACCGCGGGTGTGCCTGATCGACACGCTCCAGGACGAGAAGTTCGAGGCGTTGCGCGTGGCGGAGGCGTTACGGGAGAGGCTCTCCGGCATCCGGCTGGACACGCCGGGGTCGCGGCGGGGGGATTTCCGGAAGATCCTCCAGGAGGTGCGGTGGGAGCTGGACCTCCGGGGGTTCCGCCACGTGCGGCTCATCGCCTCGGGGGGGCTGGGCGAGGAGGAGGTGGGGGCGCTGCGCGACGTGGTGGACGGTTTCGGCGTGGGGACGTCGCTCAGCAACGCGCCCACCGTCGACTACGCCCTCGACATCGTCGAGGTGGAGGGCGTCCCGTTCGCCAAGCGGGGGAAGTGGTCCGGACGCAAGCAGGTGCACGCGTGCGACGCCTGCGGGGTGCGGTCCGTTCTCCCCGCGGTGCAGCCCGCCGGGCCGTGCGCCTGCGGCGGCGCGCCGGAGCCGATGCTGATCCCGGCGATGCGGAACGGGAAGGCGCTCGCGGCCCCCGCCCCCGCGAGGGCGGTCCGGGAGCGGGTCCTGCGGCAGCTTTCGCGGTTCCACGCGCGGGGTGCCGTAGGGTGAGCGGCTCGTTCCGCACCCTGTCGTGGGAGGGGGACGCGCTCCTCCTGCTGGACCAGCGGGTCCTCCCCGTGGTGGAGTCGACGTGCCGCTGCGTCGACCCCACCGGCGTGGCCGACGCGATCCGCACGATGGTGGTCCGCGGCGCGCCGGCCATCGGCGTGGCCGCGGCGTTCGGGCTGGTCCTCGCCGTGCAGGGAGCCCAGAAAAAGAAACGGCCCTGGCGGAAGGTGTTCGAGGAGGCGGCGACGGAGCTCGCGGGGACCCGCCCCACGGCGGTGAACCTGTTCTGGGCGATCGGGCGGATGCGGGACGCGGCGGCCTCCCTACCGGACGACCCGGACGCGGCGGCGGCACGCCTCGAGAGGGAAGCGCTCGCCATCCTCGCGGAGGACGTGGCGGCGAACCGTGCGATGGGGGCGCACGGCGCGAAGCTGCTCCCCGCGCGGGCGGCGGTGCTCACGCACTGCAACGCGGGGGCCCTCGCCACGGCCGGATACGGGACGGCGCTGGGGGTGATCCGGGCCGCGGTGTCGGCCGGGAAGAAGATCCACGTGTACGTGGACGAGACGCGGCCGTTCCTCCAGGGGTCGCGGCTGACCGCCTGGGAGCTGATGAAGGACGGCATCCCGTGCACCCTCATCACGGACAGCATGGCGGCGTCGCTCCTGGCGGCCGGGAAGGTCGACGCGGCGATCGTCGGGGCGGACCGGGTCGCCGGCAACGGCGACGTGGCGAACAAGATCGGCACGTACGGGGTGGCCGTGCTGTGCCGCGTCCACAGGGTGCCGTTCTACGTGGCCGCTCCGCTCTCCACCATCGACCCGACGGTACGGACCGGGAAGGAAATCCCCATCGAGGAGCGGGACCCTTCCGAAGTGACCCACCTGATGGGAAAGCGGGTCGCCCCCCACGGCGTCCCCGTCTACAACCCCGCATTCGACGTGACGCCTGCCCGGTACATCTCCGCCATCGTGACCGAAAAGGGGGTCCTGACTCCCCCGCTCCCGGCGGCAATCCGGAAACTGTTCCGTTGAGCGGCTCCCCCGGAGCGCCGCAGGCCGCCATCGACCGCCTCCGGGAGATCGGGGTCCGGGATACCGGACGGGCCCTGTCCATGCTGTCCGACCTCCGGCGGGTCCAGCCGTGGGGACACGCGGGTTGGGAGCGCATCCTCCGCTCCGCCGCGTGCGCCCCCGACCCGGACCTCTTCTTCCTGAACCTCTCCCGCCTGGGCGATTCCCTTCCCCCCTCCGATCTGGAAAAAGCGTTCGGCCGCGACGGGTACCTGCCCGTGATCGGTGCGCTGCTCGGCGGATCGGAATTCATCCCCGAGCAGGTGGCGAGGCGTCCCGAGGTGTTCGAATATCTCTTCCTCCGGGACGGCGTCCTCGGCCGGCCGGACCCCGGGGACCTCGCACTGGAGGCCCTCGCGGCGGCGGACGGGTGCGTCACGGAGGGGGAGCTCCAGCGCGCGCTGCGCCGGATCAAGCACCGGGAGATCGCGCGGATCGCGGCGCGGGACCTGTCGGGCATCGCGCCCCTCCCCGAGGTGACGGCGGACCTGTCGGCCCTCGCCTCGGCGGCGCTCGAGGGAGCGGTCCGGTTCGCGGGGAGGACCCTCTCCGCGCGGGTCGGGGCCCCGGTGGCGGAGTTGCCCGACGGGACCCGCCGTCCCTGCCGATTCGTCGTGATGGGGATGGGGAAGCTGGGGGCCCACGAGCTGAACTTCAGCTCCGATATCGACCTCGTCTACCTCTACGAGACGGATCAGGGGGGGACGGAGGGCGGCGGACCGGCCATCACGCTGCACCAGTACTTCGCGCGCCTCTGCGAGGCGGTCACCCGGATCGTTTCCGAGGTGACGGAGGACGGCTTCGTATTCCGCGTGGACCTTCGCCTGCGGCCCGAGGGGACGCGGGGGGAGCTCGTCAACTCCCTGCGCTCCGCGGAGATCTATTACGAGTCGTGGGGACAGACGTGGGAGCGGGCGGCGCTGATCAAGGCGCGCCCCGTGGCGGGGGACCTCTCGCTGGGGGAGGAGTTCCTCCGCACCGTGGTGCCCTTCGTCTACCGCAGGTACCTGGACTTCACCTCCATCGAGGAGATCAAGGGGATGAAGGACCGGATCAACCTCGCGGCCGCGCGCTCCCCAGGGAACGAACGGGATCTGAAGCTGGGGCTCGGCGGGATCCGGGAGATCGAGTTCTTCGCCCAGGCGCACCAGCTGATCTACGGGGGGAAGGAGCCGTCGCTCCGGCTGCGCGGGACCGTGGAGGCGCTGTCCGCGCTCGCGCGGCTGGGGATCGTCATCGGGGAGGAACGAGACCGGCTGGCGGAGGCGTACGATTTCCTGCGGCGCCTGGAGCACCGGATCCAGGCGCACCGGGAGCGGCAGACCCACACCCTCCCGCACAGGGAGGAGGATCTCCGGCGGCTCGCCCGGGCGATGGGGGTCGACGGCCCCGCGGCCCTGCTCTCCGGGCTCGACCGCCACGCGGCGGCGGTCCACGGGATCTACGACCGCCTCTTCGGGGGGGAGCGGCGGGAGCCGTCGGACGTCCCTGCGGATGTGCAGGCGCTCTTCCTGCCGGGGCGGCCGCCGGAGGACGCGGACGATCGCCTCGGAAGGCTCGGGTTCCGGGACCTCGAGGCGGCCCGCCGGAACCTCGACGCCTTGCGGGACGGCCCGCCGCACGTCCGGCTGCCCCAGCGCGCGCGCCACTACCTGGACCGGTTCGCCCCGGAGATCCTCCACCGGGCCGCGCGGACGCCCGACCCCGACATGGCGCTGGCCCACGTGGAACGGTTCCTCTCTGCCATCGGGGCACGGACGATGTTCTACGCGCTGCTGTACGAGAAACCGAAGGTGATCGACGCGCTCGTGCGCCTCTTCGGCAGCAGCCGCTTCCTCTCCGGGTACCTGTTGCGGCACCCGGAGCTCCTGGACACCTTTTTACGGAACGACCTGTCCGCGCTGGTCAAGTCGAAGTCGGACCTGCGGACGGACCTGGGAGAGGAGCTGGCGGCGTGCGGCGACTTCGAGCAGGAGCTGGACGCCTTGCGGCGCTTCAAGAACCTGGAGACGCTGCGGATCGGCGTGCACGACATGGCGGGCAACCTCTCCCTCGAGGAGGGGATGTTCCAGCTGTCGGCGCTGGCGGAGGTGCTGCTCTCCTATGCGTTGGTCCTCGCGCGGCGGGAGGTGCGGCGGCGCTTCGGCGTACCGATGGACGCCTCCTCCGGGGGAGAGGCGTCCTTCTGCGTCCTCGGGATGGGGAAGCTCGGGTCGGAGGAGCTCACGTACCACAGCGACCTCGACATCATCTTCCTCTACTCGGCGCGGGGAGAGACTCTGCCTGCGCCCGGGCGGGAACCGGGCGACTTCCGGAAAATCACCAACCACGAATATTTCGCCAAGGTGGCCCAGCGGCTGATCTCGATCCTCACCACCTCGACGCGGGAAGGCCTGGTCTACCGCCTCGACACGCGGCTTCGGCCCTCGGGGAACGCGGGCCCCCTGGTGTCGTCGATGGAGGCCTTCGTGCGGTACCACGAGGGGTCCGCCCAGCTCTGGGAGCGGCAGGCGCTGCTGAAATGCCGGTGCGTGGCGGGGGACCGGGAGTTCGGCCGGAGGGTGGAGGAGCGGGTGAAGGCGTTCATCTTCGACCGCCCCCTGCCGGAAGGCGCGGCGGAGGAGATCCACCGGCTGCGGACGCGGATGGAGCTGGAGCTGGGCCGGGAGCGGGAGGACCGGCTGAACCTGAAGGTGGGGCGCGGGGGGGTGGTGGACGTGGAGTTCGCCGTCCAATACCTGCAGCTGCTCCACGGGGAGGGGCGGCCGACGGTCCGTTCCCGCGGGACGCTGAAGGCACTCTACGAACTGCAGCGGGCGGGGATCGTCTCGCTTTCGCAGTACCAGGCGCTCGACGAGGGGTACCGGTTCCTCCGGTCGCTGGACGTGCGGCTGCGGCTGGCGCACGACGCCTCGATCGACCGGTTCGACCCCCACGTCCTGGAACCGGAACTGCTGGAACGGTACAGGAAGGAAACGGAACGGATCCGGAAGGTGTACCTGGAGCTGCTGGGGATCTAGCCGATCTCGTCGTCGGGGAAATCGAAGGCCGGAAGGCGCCGGATCCACTCGGCGACCACCGCCTGCACCGGTCCCGCCGGCTTGTCGCCACCCTCCACGGAGAGCATCGCGTTGCGCAACTCGGTCAGCAGGTGGGCGTTGAACCCCCCCACCTCCTCCCAGCTGGCCTCGCGGTCGTCCTTTTTCTCGTAGAAGTGCGCCATTTTCTCCCCTTTATATATGACGGACAGGCGGGGGAAAAGATTCAGTGAAAACCGCAACGGGTTGTTGGGATAAAGACTGTAGCGGCGGAAGGCACCCCTGTCAACAGGAAAGGGTCATCCGGGGGCCGGGGCGGGCAGCTTCATGCGGTTATCGGGGTTCCGGGTCTCCCCGACGGAGGTCACGCGGATCCCGGCGAGATCGACCACGGGGCACTTGTTCTCGCAGATGCCGCAGCCGATGCACAGCTCCGTGTCCACCACCGGGACCTTGACGGGGGCGCCCCCCTTGCCGGGTTGCTCCCGGAAGACGATCGCTTTTTTTGGCGTGGGGCAATGCTCCTCGCAGACGATGCACGGCGTCCCCTGGGCGAAGGGGATGCACCGCCCCGGGTCGACGAAGGCGAGCCCGATCACGGTCTTGTGCTTCTCCCGCACGGCGAGCCTCCGGATGGCGGAGGTCGGGCACACCTGGCCGCACAGGGTGCAGTTGTACTCGCAGTACCCGATCCGCGACACGAGGACGGGGCTCCAGATCCCCTCGATCCCCGCTTCGAACAGGGTGGGCTGCAACCCCCCGGTGATGCATACCTTCATGCATTCGCCGCACCGCACGCACCGGGAGAGGAACTCCTTCTCCCGCTGCGCGCCCGGGGGCCGGACCAGCTCCGGAGCGGGAAGGGCCGCGGCGGGGGTGGTCGAAAGCACCCAGGCGGACGCCGCGCCGAACGACGCCGCGGCGAGCACGGCGCGACGCCCCGCGTCCACGCGGTCCTTCGTGCCGCGCGCGACGGCGAACTTCCACTCCAGCGCCCCCTCCGGGCACGCCGCCGTGCAGTTGAAGCACGTGACGCACTCCGAGGGGGACCAGTTCTCCCTCGCGTGGGGATTGGCGCCTCCCGCGCAGGCGTCGCGGCACTTCATGCAGTGGGTGCACCGGTCGTTCATCGACAGCCGCAGCAGCCCCGCCCGGGAGAGCAGGCCGAGGAGCCCCCCGAGGGGGCAGACGAAGCGGCAGAAAAAACGGGTGCGGTACCGGTTGAGCGCAAGGATCCCCGTGAAGAGGAGGAAGAAGAGGAACGCCTGCTGGTACCGCGACGGGTAAAAGGAGAGGAAGTGGGCGCGCAGGAACGTGTGCGCCCCGTCGAAGAGGTCCGACACGGGGCGCGACGGGAGAGCGAATCCCCAGTCGAGGAAGGCGCGAAGCACCGCGTTCACCGCCGGAAGGATGGAAAGGGAAAGGGACCGGATCAGGAAGGAGATCGGGTCCAGCAGCCCCGCGACCTGCAATCCGGACAGGGCGGCCCCCGCGAAGAACAGCAGGGTGAGGACCTTCCACCGGCTCCCCGGCGTTTTCACCCCCCGTTCCGCGACCGCGGGCTTTCCCGCGAAGCTCACGGCGTGGTGCAGCGTCCCGAAGGGGCACACCCACCCGCAGAAGGCGCGCCCGAACAGCACCGTGACCGGCAGGAAGGCGAGCGCAAGGAAGAGGGCCGCCGGGAGCTTGTGCGCGGAGAGGAGCGAGGTTGCGAGCACCAGCAGGTCGGCATCGAGGAATATCTTCACCGGGTAGGCGAGCTCGTCGCGCCCGCCGTAGTCGGTCTTGACCAGCAGCACGAAAAAGAGGAGCAGGAAAGCCGCCTGGGAGAGGCGGCGGGCGGTCTGCTTCGCGTCCGTGTGGATTGCCAAGCGCGTCCCCTACTGGTAGCCGGGACGGGTCTCGTACGGGAGAGGGTCCTCGACACCGGCCTCCGCGAATGCCGAAAGCCGCAGGGCGCACGAGTCGCACTTCCCGCACGCCTTGTCCCCCTCCCGGTAGCACGACCAGGAGCGCTCGAAGGGGACCCCCATCGACTTCCCCATCAGAACGATGTCCTTTTTCATCAGCCGGATGAAGGGCGCCTTCACCTCGATGCCGCTCCCCTCCCTCGTCCCCCGCCGGATCGCCTCGTTCAGCGCCTCGTAAAACTCCGGGCGGCAATCCGGGTACCCGGACGAGTCGGCCTCCACGGCGCCGATGTAGATGTTCCTCGCCCCGATCACCTCCGCCCAGGACACGGCGATGGCCACGAGGTGGGCATTGCGGAAGGGGACGTAGGTGACCGGGACCCCTCGCCTCCGCAGGTCGGCATCCGGCACCCCGATCGCTGCGTCCGTCAGCGCGCTCCCCCCGATCTTCTTCAGGTGGGAGATGTCCACAACGAGCAGCCGGCGGGGCGGCACCTTCATGTGCTCCGCGATGGCGTGGAAGCAGGCGAGCTCCTTCGCTTCGGTCCGCTGGCCGTAGTTGACGTGGAGGAGACAGAGTTCCGACTCCCGGGTGACGAACTCCGCCATCACGAGGCTGTCCATCCCGCCGCTGCACAGGGCGATCCCCAGCGGTTTCGGGAGCGTGGTCATCCCGTCACACCCCCCGCCGGTCGGGGCCCCACACGAGCTTGTGTAGCTGGAGCTGGAACCGCGCGTCCAGGCCGTCCCCCACCATCCACCCGGCGAGCCGTTCCGGCGCGAGGAGGCCGAAGGCGGGTGAGAGCAGGACCGTCCAGCGATGCTCCCGGCGGTACCTTCCCACCACCTCCTTCGCGTACCGGTAGTCGTCCATGGAGGAGATGACGAACTTCACCTCGTCCCGCCCGGCGAGGTGGCGGAAGTTGTCCCACAGCATCTTCCCCTCCTCGCCAGATCCGGGGCACTTGACGTCCATGATCTTCACGGCGCGGGGGTCGAGCCGGTCGAGCGGGACCGTCCCGTTCGTCTCGACGAGCACTTCCTGGCCGTGGTCGAGCAGGGTCGAAACGAGGGCGGGCGCCTCTTCCTGGAGCAGCGGTTCCCCGCCGGTTATGCACGTCCGGGTCAGCCCGAAAGCGGTCACCCGGGTGACGACCTCCGGAAGCGGAAACTCCTCCCCGGAGTCGTACGCGTAGGTGGTGTCGCAATACCGGCAGCGGAGGTTGCACCCCGTCAGGCGGACGAAGGCGAACGGGTACCCGGAAAACGAGGTCTCCCCCTGGACGCTGGCGAAGATCTCGGTGACCTTCAGCATCCCGCTATTTTACCACGATGGTTTCGGGGCTCCCG
>Ga0316604_10000737_pt1 | contig 35299 bp, 31 predicted proteins | sample OWC_soil_day20_C_FD_207650 | JGI IMG/M metagenome (GOLD analysis project Ga0316604, IMG submission 207650) | Wetland soil microbial communities from Old Woman Creek delta, Ohio, United States - OWC_soil_day20_CT | ecosystem: Environmental > Terrestrial > Soil > Wetlands | place: USA: Ohio... | reverse complement strand
TCATCCCGGCGTCAAAGATTTCGAGTTCCGGTTTTATGTTGTATTCCTGCATCACTTTGCCGAGTTTTTCTAAAAATTGTGGTGTATTGATGAATACATCGTCCGGCATCCGGTTCAAAGTCCCGGCGTCAAAAGAAGCCATTTCCGGCTTTAATTCATAAAGATGGGCCATTCTTCTTTCATCCGGCGCATCATGTTCCCCTGCCGTAGTCAAATTGATCACTACGTCGCACTTGGCTTCAAGAAGCGTAACCGTTTCTTGAAACAGTTCCTTATCCATCGTTCCTATCCCATTTTCATCACGCATATGCAAGTGGACAATCGCCGCCCCTGCTTTCCAGCACTCGTATGCATCATTGGCAATTTCCCGAGGCGTTGTAGGAATATTCGGGTTCATTGATTTCGGAGTCATCGCTCCGGTTAGCGCCGCTGTAATAATTACCTTCTCCACGATTTCACCTCATATCGTCATTAAAGTTTTTTATGCAGCTTCAATATCTCAATCAACATATTATCCCGGTACTCAATCATCTCCTGGGTTGTTTTCCCGAGTTCGGGCGGGCGGTCCTCGATTGCTTGCAAAATGCCCTTATGGCCTACTTCCGCCCACTCTTCCGGTATCTCAGTCCATCTAGCCATATCTTCCAGCCATAAGTTGCTGGAAAAACGCAGCATAGTTGCCAACCCACGGAGTCCTTTCTCGCCGCCGCCAAGGTGCATGATCAAATTCGGTCCCATAATCGCCCATCGCAAACCGGGTCCAAAGGTGATCGCTTTATCAATATCTTCCACTGAACATACGCCGCGCAAAACGAGGTCCATATATTCTCTGCCCACTGCCATCTGGATGCGGTTAGCGATGAACCCCAGCGTTTCTTTTTGCAGCACGACCGGTTCCTTGCCCAGTTTTTGATAAAAATTATAGGCGCATTGCACAGCTTCCGGTCTGGTTTTTTCCCCTTTCGTGATTTCGACCAACGGGATCAGATGCGGTGGGTTGTATGGATGTCCGCACAAGCATCGTTCCGGATGGTTGGCAAATTTCGCGATTTCACTGATCAACAAACCGGAAGTACTGCTGGCAATGATCGCATCGGCGGCGGCGTATTTCTCAATCTCCGCCAATACCGCCCGTTTCACCTCATAATTTTCCGGACCGGATTCCTGGATAAACTGTGCATCTTTTACCGCTTCTTCCACCTTCGTGGTATAGGAAACCAATGCCGCAGCCCGTTCAGCGTCTTCTTTTTTCAGTACATCTTTGCCAACTAAAAACGCCAAATAACCGGCAATATTTTTTTTGGCAACAGCCAATTGCTCTTCTCCGATATCACATACAAAAACAGGATAGCCTTTCATAGCAAAATTTGTTGCCCAACTGGCCCCAATCACTCCGGCCCCTAAACAGGCCACCTTTTTTATCTGGTGTACTTCCATAGTAAATAGGCTCCTTTCCCTTTACCAAACTATTTCGCTCAGAAACCAAACCCCATTGGGAAAAGCAGGAACATCACAGTAGAAACAATACCTACCCACAACCAAATCAGGAATGTGAATGGCATAATATCCTGAAATCGCAATTTAAACGCTGCCAACACCGGCAAGGCCCAGAACGGTTGAAGGTTATTGACCCACTGCGCGCCGGCATTATAGCCCAAGATAACTTGCTGGATTGGAACTCCCAGTTGTTGAGCCGCCGGAATAATGTACGGCGCTTCAATAACAAACTTGGAACCGGCAGACGGAACAAAGAAATCCATGACACCAGTGTATAAAAAGATAATCCACGCGTAAGTTCCGGGAGTCGAAATGCTGACAAACCAGTGGGTAATAACCTTTGCTAACCCGGAATCGCTGATCACGCCAAAAATACCGGCATACAACGGGAACTGGATAATAACGCCATAGGTAGTAGGCACACCGGCTCGTACCGACTTAATAAAGCTACGCGGATTGCCATGCAGCAGAAGTCCAAGGCCAAAAAACGCCAGGTTAAGGTTATTCAGGTCCAACGCGTTCGCACCTTTAAAATACACCGCTTTGGCAAACCAAAACAGAATAATGAGGGCTACAATCACTTGTAATATCGGAGAACGGTCCCAGCGTTCCGCCGGACGAAGTTTGCTCTTGTCTTCCACTTCTTCTGCATCTTTATTCAAAAATTCATTTGCCAGCTCTTCAGAAATTTCTACCGAATTTTTGGGCGACGGCATGAACATCAACATAACCAACGGCAAAGTAACAAAGAGGATTCCAATATAGGCAAATTGGAACGGCGACAAAGCAGTCTGGGTGATTGGAATAATGCCTGTCAATTTTTCCAAAAAATGGCCGGGCGTTGCTACCAGCAGCGGCGCCATCTGCGTCGGTCCGTTCGACAGAATACTGCCGCACCCGTAGCAAACAGCTACTAAAAATGCATAGTGGATTCCAAGGCCGCGTTTACGGGCGGCTAATTCACGACCCATAACAATATTTAACATAAGACCGATTCCCCAGTGGCACCAGGAAACAAATCCCCCGACCACCATAAACATCCACATGGTCATTTTCGGCGTTTTTGGTATATCAATAATTGCCGAAATGATCCGTTTTGCCGGTTTCGAGTCCGCAACCACGAAACCCGTAATCATCAGCAAGGACATCTGCATCGCAAACGGCAGCATCCGCCAAAAACTTTTTTCATAATCATCAATTAATTGTATGGGGGCATGCGTTCCCCATACCAATGCCGCGGCAAAAATTCCAACCGTCAAGGCAAGAACAAATACCATGGAATCTGGAATCCAGTTTAACGCTAATTCGGTAAACTTATTAATCAAACCATTTCCATTTTGCTGGTTTTCTTTTGACAGTGTATTCGTGTCGGCCATACGTATCGTCTCCCATCAATTCTATATTTGTATTCAGGGTCTTTGCAACGTAACCTAACAAAACTTGTTTAACAGAAGAAACCATTGCAGGGAAAATTCGCTTATTTCTTGAGTCCCATTATTCTTCTTGCCTCATCCGGATCAGCCACTTCCTTGTTCGCTTCTTTGATCAAGCGCGCAGCCCGGGCAACCAAATCAACATTCGAAGCCAGCTTGCCCTTCGAATAATAAACATTGTCTTCCAAACCAACACGAACATTCCCGCCAAGGGCAATCGTCGCATACAAAATCGGCAAATGTCCTTTCCCAATGCCGAACGCCGACCAAGTAGCATTTTTCGGTAATTTATTTTTTAAGTAAACGAGATTTTCGACCGTTGCCATAGCGCCGCCAAGCACTCCCAACACAAATTGATAATGCGGCGGTGAAGCCAGGATTCCTTTCTGAAGGTAATATTCGGTGATATGGAGCATCCCCGAATCAAAGATTTCCAGTTCCGGTTTTACGTTGTTTTCCAGCATTGTTTGACCAAGTTTTTCTAAAAATTGCGGACTGTTCATGAACACACCGCTCGGCATCCAGTTAAACGTGCCTGCATCAAATGATGCCATTTCCGGTTTCAATTCAATAAGATGCGCCATTCTTGTTTCATCCGAAGCCATCGCATCGCCGGAAGTAGTTAAATTGATAACCACATCACATTTGTTTTTAACCAACTCTACGGTTTCTTTAAAAATTTCTTTGTTCATTGTCCCTTTGCCATGTTCATCGCGCATGTGCAAATGGACAACTGCCGCCCCGGCCTGCCAGCACGCATACGCATCTTCCGCAATTTCCTTGGGCGTCAAAGGAATATTGGGATTCAGCTCTTTCGGTGTGATAGCACCGGTCAGCGCCGCCGTGATAATTACTTTCTCCATTTTTCCACCCCATTTATATATTTGATCAAAGCTTCATGTGGAAATTCAATAACTTAGTTATTTAACTCTTTTAGAAATTCAGAAAATTATCTAACCATTATCTCCAATTTCGGCCAAACAGCTTTTCTTATTTTCGAAAATCTTTTTCTAAGCTATATCCCCTGCCACAGACAGCCCAAACCACATTGTCTTGCGCTTTGGTATTTGCACCAAAGCGCACGTTCTTTCTTACTACGCCAAATCATACTCGTGCGCCGGCTCTTCTCCGCGCAATACCCTGAGTCCGCCCAACGCAAGCGATTCCAGTTCATTTTCTCCCGGATAAATGGATACAGGAGCAACAAATTCCACTCTTTCTTTGACCCAGCCCGTAAGCATTTTTGAATGGGCGAGCCCCCCCGTCAATGCAATGGCATCGACTTTTCCCTTTACAACCGTCGCCAACTCACCAATTGCTTTCGCAATTTGATAAGCCATTGCTTCAAAAATCAATGCCGCCTCTTCATCGCCGTTTTCTATTCTCTCTTGCACCTCGATAGCGCTGTTTGTACCCAGGTAAGCAGTCAATCCGCCATAGCCGCGCAGCATTTTGCGCATCGTTTGAAAATCATATTCGCCGGCATAACACAAATCAATCAACGGACGGCAGGGAACACGGCCGGCCCGCTCCGGCGAGAACGGTCCTTCATCATCGGAAACGATATCGATCATTTTCCCTTGCTGGTGCAGGCTGGCAGTAATACCGCCGCCCATATGGGCCACGATCAGGTTCATATCGGCATAGTTTTTTTGATAAGCTGCTGCAGTCATTCTGGCGACAGCCCGCATGTTCAAGGTATGTACCATGCTGACCCGCGGCAAAACCGGCATCCCCGATATCCGGGCAATAGGCTGCAATTCATCCACCGTTATAGCATCATAAATATAAGCCGGTATTCCCACAGATGCGGCAATCTCATAGGCGATTGGGGCCGCAATATTGGAAGCATGCTCCGAGGACGGACGATGGATCAACCGATCAACCATTTTTTTATTAACCCGGTAAGCGCCGCCTTGCAAAGGCGGGAGCGATCCGCCCCTCGCAACAATTGCCGATAATTCACTAACGCTGAAATTATTGGCTTCTAAAAAAGACAGCACCGCTTCCTTGCGAAAATCATACTGTTCTACCACTGATTTATACTTTGACAATTCAGCGGCAGAATGTTCGATGCTGCTGCTGAAGATTTCAACTTCGTTTTCAAATACGGCAATTTTCGTAGATGTTGAACCAGGATTAATCGTAAGAATTTTATATATTTGTGTTTGAATCATTCTTCCCTCTCCTAATCGTCAATAAGTACTCATAGCGTTTTATCGCTACTAATAATCTAATGCGCCGTCCGCCCGGTCAGACTTCAACAGGAACTCGCTGCCAATACCAGCGCCATATATTTCTCTTCCGCAGTTGCCGATCGGGAGCTAAGAGCGATGGGAACTTTCGCACCGACAACAAAACCGGCGGATTTAAACCCCGCGGAATACATTAACGCTTTCGCAAGCAAATTACCGGCAGTAATATTCGGCACAATCATCAAATCTACATCACCGGCCACCGGACTGCAATAATTCTTTATTTCACAAGCTTCCTTGCTGACCGCCAAATCGTAAGAAATCGGGCCTTCAATGATACAATCGGCGATTTGTCCCGCCTGCCACATTTCTTTAAGCTTGCTTGCTTCCACACTCTCAGGAACTCTGGGATTAATATCTTCCGCCGAAGACATGACCGCAACTTTCGGCATTACAATTCCCATTTTTTTCATAGCTGCAACGGCATTTTCAATAATTTGTTTTTTATGCTCCAGGCTGGGGTAGGGATTTAAGGCAACATCACTAACTGCAAACAATTTGTGATACGTGGGGACTTCGACAAAAGCAATATGCGACATAATGCGATCGGTGCGCAGCTTGTTTTCTTTCTGAAGCATCACTTTCATCAGTTGGGGCGTTCCAATTTTCCCCTTCATAATAAAGTCCGCTTGACCGGAAGCAATCAATTGCACCGCGATTTGGGCAGATTCTTCCGATCCCGGAGAATCAATGATGATAACCTCTTGGAGAGAATGGCCTAATTTTCTCAAACATTCAATAATGGCTGTCCGGTTGCCTACCAATAACGGGGTGACAATATTGTTATTTTGGGCCAACAATACCGCCTCCAAGGCGTGGCTGTCTTCCGCTCCAACCACGGCAACCCGTTTCCGCTCACCTCTATGGCTGGATTGCTCTATCAATTCCGCAAAATTTTTAATACCCATAAGAACCCCCCCTTGCTTATTTATCTCGTTAACAGCCTGTAATACCCACAGGGCACAGGGACCCCGCCCTCTTAGGTCGGGGATTAACAGGCTATAACACTCGAAACCCTAAAGGGAAACTTCGGCTTCGCGAAATCAAAGATTTCGAGCCTCAGTCTTAAGTTCGCTCTAAGGGTTCGACGGGGGCAATAACCCCCTCCGAACCTAAGGCTCACTTATATTCCGTTGTATGTTATGCAAGCGCGTTAGACGAACTTATAAAAGTTCGACTCCCTTGCCGTATGCCATGCCTGGCTTACATCAGTCCATACTATTACCAATACCCAGTTCATGTTATTGCAATTTTTATGCCAATAAATAATTGTTAATCGATTTATAGGTAAAAACAAACCATGCCGTGTATCGGCAAGACTTTTTGCGTCTTGCCGATACACGGCATGGCCAACCATCGTTTCAAATCATCTTTCAGTATGTTATTTTAAACTTACATTTTTTCTTGTTTTATTGGCAAAAACCTTGTTTTATTCGAAGGATCAGGCATGTGTAAGTTTACCATTACATTGTAATTGTAAACTTACACATCACAAAAAGCATACACAGTTTATTGAGAAAGCAATACCGACGCTTTCATCAAAGTTTGTTTGGTTTCGGCCATCAGTTCCTCAACAATTTCAGCTACCGGTTGAATTTTCGTTAATCCGCAAATGCTTTGCCCGACATTGACATATCCGTCTTCTGTCTCCCCTTCTACGGCCGCCCGCCGCAAAGTCCCTGCCGCTAACTGATCCAACTCACTTTGAGCAATACCAGAAGCTTCCATCGCATGGAATTTATTAGAAAACCTGTTTTTCAACCCGCGGACAGCGTGCCGTTTTCCATATCCGGTAACTGTTGAATCGCTGTCTGTCGCATGGATAATTGCCGCTTTGGTGTCCTGATGGATCGGGCATTCTTCAGCCAGTAAAAACCGCGAGCCTATTTGCACGCCATCGGCTCCCATCAGGAGCGCTGCCGCAATTCCTCGTCCGTCGGCAATTCCTCCCGCAGCAATGATTGGAATCTTTATCCGCGGAATGATATTGGTCAACTGGGCCATCGTAGTCAAGGTGCCTACATGGCCGCCAGATTCCATTCCCTCAACAATAATCGCATCGACGCCATTGTCCTCCATCTTTTTCGCGATGCGTAGATTCGGGACAACCGGAATGACCTTGATGTTTGCGGCCTGCAATTTCTTGATATACGGTGTGGGATCGCCCGCTCCTAAGGTTACAAAGCTGATTTTCTCAGCAATGACCAGTTCGATAATTTCTTCCCGATTGGGAGACATCAGCATAATATTAATCCCAAAGGGCTTATCCGTACTTTTTTTCACGGCAGCAATTTCTTGTTTGACCCATTCGGTCGGCCGGCCGCCTGTTCCTATGATCCCCGCCCCGCCGGCAAGAGAAACAGCGCTTGCCAGCTTTGCATCCGATGACCAGGCCATACCTCCTTGGAGAATAGGATATTTAATGCCAAGCAATGCAGTAATTCGATTATTCATGAAGCAGCACTCTACCTTTCATTATATGATATCCAATATTTTCAACACGGTCGTGTTTTGTTATTTCCCCTTGTCTAAATTTAATCTTTTTATTTTTTGATACAATAGCGGTCTCGCAATTTTTAACAATTCTGCCGTCTTCGTTTTATTTCCCTTGCAAGTTTCCAATGCATTTTTAATAATTTCTTTTTCCGCAAGGTCTTTAATAATTCCCAATTTTTGTTCCAGCGAAAACCGTCCATCTTCTTTGATCAAATTGGCTGCGCTTCTTTTCTGGATCCGCAAAGCCAGAGTATCAAAATACTCCATTTTCAGCGGACCGGATAACGCGATATTAGCCGCTCGCTCCAACGTATGCTCCAATTCCCGGACATTCCCCGGCCAATCATGCTGGCGGAAAAGCTGCAGCACTTCTTTATCAATGCCGGTAATTTTCAAGCTAAGACGGTGATTAAGCTTGGCAAGAATATGCTCAGCCAGCAGTGGCACGTCTTCAATCCTTTCGCGAAGCGGTGGAATTTTAAGCGGAACCGTATTGATGCGATAATAAAAATCTTCGCGGAATTCACCTTTTGTTACCAATGTAAACAGGTTTTTATTCGTAACAAAAATCAAGCGGACATCAATCTTCATTGGTTTGTTGCTGCCGACTCTCTCGATTTCCCTTTCCTGGATCACCCGCAACAGCTTTGATTGTAATAACAGGGGCATTTGCTGGATTTCATCAAAAATCATTGTTCCGTGGTTTGCTAATTCAAACTTGCCCATTTTTCCGCCTTTTCGCGCGCCGGTAAAAGCCCCTTCCTCGTAGCCGAATAATTCCGTTTCAAACAATTCGGTTGGAATAGCCGCACAGTTGATCCGGACAAGCGGTTGGTGGCTGCGGGAACTCAACTGGTGGATCGCCTGCGCAAAAAGTTCCTTCCCTGTCCCGGTTTCTCCACTGATCAGCACGGTAGATTGCGTCTGTGCAACGTTCTGTACCATTGCTTTTATGGCTTGGATATTGGACGCCATGCCAATAATCTGGTCAATCGAATATTGGGCTCCGCGAAGTTGCCCCAAGTCCTTCTTGTAATGCAGCAACTCTTGAATTAAATGCCTCGTCTTTTGCAAAGCTTCAATCGTAGATACCCCTTCGGCCGGTTGGTTAAACGATCCGAAGGTGGCAACAGCAATTAATTTTCCATCGCGAAAAACCGGGAGGCGGTTACAAACAACCGATTCACCCGTATTCAATTGAAAAATACTGCCGAATTCAGCCTTGCCTGTCTTCGCAACAATATGCATTCGCGTCCCGGGGATTACGTTGATCACCGGTTTCCCTATAACTTTAGCCGGATCAACATTCAACTTAGCGGCATAGCCTCTCGACAAAAAAATAATATTGCCCTGATTATCCGTCACCAAATTAATACAGGTCTCAAAAACATCTTCAATTATATCTCTGAAGCCAATGTCAATATCGCCCATATAAATACTCCCGTCCATTCATCAATATTGCCTATAAATTACGGAAATGCATCTATAAAACACTACGATCCATCATTAGTTTAATTTATTTTTTCTACAGTTTCAACAATCTTTCAATAGGGCTAATCTAGAATCAAAAACGTTTATTTTCGAACGGCTTCTTTCGCCCGGTCCTTGATAGCAATTTTCACTTCTTGCCGCGCTAACGAATGATCCGGGAATTTCCAGCCAGGCAAAAGTTTATACCGGTTCGCATACGGCCGGAATAACTCTAATACCTCCTCCTTCGTTCCCTGCTTTTGGTTATAGATATCCGGCAAAACAATCAGGAACAGCGAATTGTCACGTTCTTGCAGCAACAAAAGCTGATAAGTAATGATAACCGGTGTTCCTAAATCGACTAGTTCATACAACTCTTCCACATCTGCATTATGCATGCGGATACAGCCGCCGGAGACCGGATATTCGATGTCCCAATCCTTATTTGTGCCATGAATTCCGAAAGTAGGCTTAAATTCCAGCCACCGGCTTCCCAACGGATTGTTGGGTCCTGGCGGCACCGGTGTTCGATCTTTAAACATAGAACCAGGCGTCCACGTAGGGTATTGCTCTTTTAAAAATATTTCAAAGCTGCCGACAGGAGTCTGTTCATAAGGCGTTCCCACCGCAACAGGATATTCTTTGGCCAGTTTGTCGTTATCATATAAACGCAGCATCATTTCCGGTACATTGATATGAATTTCCGGCTTAGCCCAAACAATATGCTGAAACGAGCAGACTAAAAGAACAACCAAAATTAAAACGCGCACTCGTCTTCCTCTCCTCTTAGCATACTGTTGCTTTGCATTCGCGCACAATCAAACAATTGAGGGGTTATTAAACACGCTTGCTACAACCGCTTGGTTTATTGTGTTTTTCTACGGTACAATCACCACCGGGGTACCGTATTGAACTAAATTGTATAAAACTTCCAAATCAGTATCCTGCAAAGCAATACAGCCTTCCGTCCAATTGATGCGTTCTTTCGTTAAATCGTCCCGCCCTCCGTGGATACCAATCCAGCCGCCCAGCAAAGTGTTTTGCGGCGGCACGGCTTTTTGCGCATCGGCACTTATAATCTCATCATATTGACTCACACTGATGAGGTTATTTTCTACCCCTTTTTGCGCATGCACGGGATCAGGATAACTTAAACCCAGCCATTTACGACCTAAATAGGGGTGATCATTCAACCGCTCTTTATCAGTAATAAAAAACTGTCCTTCGGGAGTGCGGTTATCACCTTGCCGCTGTTTATCCCCTTGCGGATTAACACCAAGCGCGCATAAAAAATTTTTAAACGGTTTTCCCTGATAGAAAATGGTCAGTTTGTTAACTGATTTTTCGATCACGACAACCACGTCTTGCTGCGCGGCAAGCGCCAGCACCTCTTTTCCTATCGCAGCCTCTGCTTTCGCGCCATCTACCAAAAAAAAGTTGCATAATAGAAGAATACCCAAAACAAGCAAAATCCGATTTTTCACACAACCACACCAACTTCACTGCATTTTGAAACGTTATTTAAGCAATATCTCAACCACTGCGGGATAATTGTCCGTAAAAACAATGAAAAATATATTCGCTACAAAGAATTGTATTCCTGCAATACTTTATTTTAACATAAGATCAAGGATCCTGAATACTTTAACCGCAAATAGGACCATGTCGAAATAGCATGTTTCGGCATGGTCCTTGCATTTAAAACAATCTTGGTTCGGTTTCATTGACCTTATCTTATACGGCAAACAACAGGAGCGCGAGCATTAATACCATGGAATCGTTATGATGATATGATTCATGATCATCCCGGATAACTATAAATTTCCCGTTAAAATTAAATCCTATCCCGACCAATGTATCGCCGTCATCATAGAACAAAATCGCATCATGGATCCGATGCCCGCGGTACCAAAAATTTCCTCGTTCATAGCTGTCATTATCATGCCACCGGTAAGAGTGCAATCCCGGGAAACGATCATCCCAGTCACGGTCGCGAATTCGTTCCATTCTATATTCATCCGGCGAAAAACGTTCATGGATGGAAGATCGCGTTTCATGCCATTGGAAAGGTATTTTTTCATCATGATTATTTTCTATTTTTTGCCATTTATCATCATGGAAGACTGGATTAGACCAATCGTGCTGCTTGCGTTCCTGCCACTCTTTTCGCTGCTCGTCCTTGTGTTGATACTCTTGCTGTTTACGGTCTTGATACTGCCGATCCGGATGTTCCTGGTCCTGGCGCTGCTGGTTTTGCCATAGTATTTCTTTATGCTGGTTTTCTTGCCCGGTTTTATTTTGCCGCTCTTGTTGCTGTTTCTCCTGGTGGTCCTGTTTCGGATTTTGCTGATGTTGTTGCCCTTGCTGCAAACCTTCTTTATGCTGATTTTCCTGCCCGGTTTTATTTTGCCGTTCTTGTTGCTGTTTCTCCTGGCGGTCCTGTTTCTGGGTCTGTTGTTTCTGGGTCTGTTGTTTCTGAGTCTCCTGTTTCTGCTGGCTCAGACGCTGCTTATCTTGACTTTGCTGGCCCTGGTGTTGTTGATTTTGGCGATCCCCATTTTGCTGGGTACGCTGCTGTTTGTTTTGGTTCGGCTGCCCTTTCTGCTCTTTATTTTTTTGATATTGTTCTTGTTGTTGCTCGTCGTTTTGCGGTGAAGCTTCTGTCAAAGATGTATGGAACCCATATTGTATAAATCCTACCATTAATGAACAAAGGATTAATTTTTTCGTCGTTCTTTTCATACTGTTTGCCTCCTATCCAATTTTGCACCATGAAATAGTAACTTCGTCTGCGCGGCAAAAATTCGTATACTATTAATTGAATGATACATCATAAATATGGCAAACTTGTGTGCAAAATGTGACAAAATTGCAAACTTTCATTTGGCTGTTTCGGCAAAATGCCGGGCCAGCAACAAAGGCAACGTATCGCGATTCTCCTTAGTAACAGTAACGAGCTTCACTCGACTGTGATTTCTGATCTGATCAACCCATCCATTACTTGCCAATTTCACAACGCCAAAAACCGGCGTTCCGCCCTCCAACGTATCCAATACTTCTTGTTGAAATAAAAAAGCGTTCCGTTCCAAACTGCCACATTCATCCATCAAAATCAAATTCGCATTGGTTCTGGCCGACCGGATCAATTGTACTCCATACGTGTCGAATTTATCGGTCAAAACCTGCGGCAGCCTGCCTTCACTCAATCGCACAACAGCATTTTCAGGCGCAAAGTTCTTGGGTTCGGAAGCAGGATTCATATACAGCCATTTCTCGGGCGCCTCCCGGTCCAAACCAAAATATGTTTTAAAGCCTCCCGTAATGGTTTCCAGCAAAGAAAGGGTTTTAGTGATAACTGTGCTTTTTCCAATCTGAATTTCACCGGTTAAAAATATATGCATGGTTCACAGGCCACCTTTGTACTCTAATGTTCCATCGCTAATTTGAACGGTAACTATGCATTATCTTGCTGCGCTTTTAAAGCAACCTTTTGCCCGGCAATGAAAATCTTAACCTTTTCTGCGCCGGCAACGATTCTGGCCATCCGCGAAGTGTCTTTAACGATAAAACCGGAAAGATCTCCAAGGCCATAATCAAAAAGAACCGGAGCAAGTGGAGTCCCTGGCCCGACCATGGTGATCCGCTTCGCGTTTTTAGATAATTCCAGAAGCCTGGGCAACGTCTTGTCGACAAGGGAGGTACAAGTAAGGTACACATAATCGCACTCGGGAAGTAAATATTCACAAGCAGGATAGGGATAGTCACCTTCCTCCGGGTCCCATTCAATGATGGCGAAGTCGCAGATCGGCTCCAGAAGGCTTTCAAGATGCGGAAAATGTCCTACCACCGCAACTTTTTTGCCCTTTACTTCATTTTGCGACATAATAAAAGGATCAAATTTTCGATCTTCGACGCGCATGGCAGCGGAAAAATCCACTCTATTCTCCCGCGCGACCACAGGATTGTTATAGTACGCATTAATGGCAGCGGCACCAATGGATGCTTCGACAAAGTTCCACGATTTAATGCAGGTCGCAACCTCCCGCAACGACAATCCAATCAAGTTTTTCGTAAACATCGGCATTCTGGTCTCATAAGGACGAAACGAAGCAATTCCGACACCTTCGCCGCTGCGGACATAAGAATGAATCGTACCGCAAATAATTTCATCTGTAATATAATCTTCCGGAATCCCATGGATTAACGCATCATAAATTTCCCACATTAGAACCACTCCTTTTATCTCGTTAACAGCCTGTAAGACCCCGCCCTCTTAGGTCGGGGATCAACAGGCTATAACACTCGAACTAAGTTCGCTCTAAGGGTTCAGCGGGGGCAATAACCCCCTCCGAACCTAAGGCTCACTTATATGAGTTCAATAATTCATTCGTTATTAGTTCGCCGGCACGCAAACGGTTTCGCAGCATTTGCAAGGTATTGTCGAGTTTTTCAATAGCGATCAAACTTTCCCGTTCTTCGTCTGAAGTCTCAATCACTTTCTCAATGCCGCCGTTTTTAATAATGATTCGTTTATCCGCACTAAGGGCCAACAACGGATCATGGGTGGAAACAAAGATGATCTTTTCCCTTTTGGCCAATAGGTCAATCGCCTGCCGCCTGTCAATCCCGGCATTTTCAATTTCATCGATCAAAACAATGGGGGAAGCGCTCATATAAGCCGTATCGGCAATCATCAAGGCCCTGGACTGCCCTCCGCTGAGCTGAGTCACCAAAGTATCTTCCGAAAACGCTTCGCCCGCCAGACGATTTGCGCATAAAATACACTTCTCTACCACCTCGCAGGCATTCGGCGTCAATCTTGACTTCGCATGCATTTCAAGAAATTTACGCACCGATAGGTCCATCACAAAATTCATATTTTGCGAAAGTTGAGCGACTAGCTTGCCATCCATTTCAAATCGTTGAATTTCATCGAGTTCAGCGCCATTGATCAGGATCTGCCGACCGGTCGGAGTATCCCGCTGCGCCAAACATTCGATGTCATTCAACAATCTGCTTTTTCCGGAACCGGTAGGGCCAACAACGCTGATAACCTCTCCGGCAGAAACGGTAAGACTGATATTTTCCGGCTTCCGGAATTTGTTCAAACCACCATGGATCGTTATTGATGAAACAACTTCACAAGCAGTTTCGCTTTGCGTAAACGTCTTGATAAACTCGTAAAAATTCTGCAATACAATATGCCGGTCAATACCAAACTCACTGAGAACTTCTTCATCCGCTTCTTGTAAAGCCTGCGGCAGCGGTACCTCCTCAGAAAGAGTATCCAAGCGATAATTGGCAAGGAAATCAGTCGCAATAGGATATTTTCGCAACACCTCTTTCAGGGGCTCGGTTTCAATATAGGCCTCCAAATCATCTATTATCATAATTGCTTAAACTCCATTTTCTTCATCATTCCCATTTGGTACGCTTCTCCTATTTTCGTTTCTCCCGTACAATACGAACAAACTGCTGCGGGAGTTGTGAAGCGCAGTTTCATGTTCTTGAGCGTTTGAATATCACGCGCCCGCTGCAAGTATTTGGACAGTAAGAAAGTCCCCTGCCCCGTAATGCCGTTTACCCCAACGATTTTCGCACCTGAATTCACCTGTTTAATATTGAAAGCAAATACTTCCCGCTCAGCCTGCGAAACAATATCGCCTTTTGTTACAACCACAATGTCCGCAAATTTGAGCATAGGCCCTATTTTGCGCGGAGTATTGACTCCCGAAAGATTGTCAATCACGCAAATGGAAAGGATCCCGTTAATATACGGCGAACAGCGATTGCAAAGACCGGCGCTTTCCGTAATAAGCATATCGAAACCGGACTGTATGCCCCATTGCACAGCATCATCAATATTACTGACAAAATAATGGTCAGGGCATATTTTTCCGGAAAATCCAGTTTGGATAGGGATTCCCGCTTCTTCATAGCTTAGATTGTCAAACGATGTAAGGCAATCAAATTTCACAACGCCGATACTGCCTTGGGGTTTATTCATGCATTGAATTAATTTCACAATCACCGATGTTTTCCCAGAAGAAGGCGGCCCTGCAATTGTTATTAGTTTCATAGCAAACTTCCTTTTCATTTTAGTTATGTTTGTTTTTGTTAGCATTATTTATATTATACCCTTCTTTGCCTTGGTTTCTACAACCATATAAAAAATAATTTACCCGTATTAGCTTCGTTCTGATTATTAATAAAGTTACACTTTCTGCAAAATAATAAATAACCTGACATCAATAAACTCCGTCAGGTTATTTAACCCGCCATGAATAGTTTTAACAGCCCATATCCTTCATACAGAGGCAACCTGTTTAAACCTGGTATTGCGCAACAATAGGTTAACCCTTTTTTATATGATTGCCGATGGCTTTTTCAATTTCTTCCAAATAAGCGTTGACGACGATATTCCGGTCAAATTCTTTCTCTATTTTTTGTCTGCCCGCCCAGCCCATCTTTGCCTTTTCAAGGTAAGGCATTTCAATAAACCGAGCCAATTTATTTTCCAAATCCATATCATCTTTCACTTCAAAACCAAATCCACTGATCCCTTCTTCAAAAGCCTCCTGACAACCAGGGATCGCAGAAGCTATAACAGGACGCCCGCATGCGGCGCCTTCCAATAACACATTAGCCATTCCCTCATGGTGTGATGGATGTACTAAACAATGGCACTCCTTAATAAAATAATGTACTTCTTCCTGCGATTTTATCCCATGATAAATAAGAATTTTTTCATTAACCAATTGTTGAACGATACTCTCATAAACTTGCTCCTCAAACCAGCCAACAACATGAAACTCAACTTGACCATATTTACATTTTATGCGTTTCGCAGCTTCAAATAATTCATTGAAACCTTTATCGGCACGAACTCTTGAAACTGTAATGAATTTAAGCATTGCTCCTTCCGGCGGATATTCCTCAAATTTATGTAATCCCAAATTAACTCCCGAGCCTGGGATATGCCTCATATTACCCGTCACAATTCCTTTATTTTGGAAAAATAAATAATTATCTTTGTTTTGAAAAAAAACACAGTTGGATTGTTTATACGCCCTCTTTTGCAGAAACAGCAAGAATTTTTGCAGCGCCTTCCGTTTTGCAAAAACGCTTCCTAATCCAGTCACATTATTAATATAAGGAACTTTTGCCAATTGGCACGCCAAGCTTCCATATATATTCGGCTTTATCGTATAGGTTAAAACAAGATCCGGCTTAACGGCTTTTAAGATTCGACGATATTCCAACAGCAATTTGATTTCGTTAACGGGATTTATACCATGCCGACTAATAACAATATCAAGAAATTCACAGCCAATATCAATGATATTTTGCGTTTTACCGCCTTCGGGAAAACAGACAACCACTCTATATTTTTCTTGAACCAGTCGTCGTAATAACTCACGACGAAAATTATAAATAGTAGTTTCATCATTCGCCAAAATCAATATCGTCTTCATACTTATACCCTGCCCAATACATTCATCACTTTCTCAGCAATCTTAGCTGCACTCATACCATAATAATTTCTTAAATATCGCTGGCTGCCCACGACAGATGAGTATTGGTCATTTAATCCGATCCGCAATAGAGCCGCTTTGCCAAATCTAAACTCTGCCAATACTTCCGCCACCGCACTCCCAAATCCTCCAATTATGTTATGTTCTTCTACTGTTGCTATGAAATCATATCGTATTGAACATTCCATAATTACTTCTCTATCAATCGGTTTAACTGTGGGGAACGTATATAAAGCAGGTATAATACCGTTATTTTTCAATATGTCACAGGTTTCTTGCACTTCATCAAAAATAGCACCCGTAGAAAACAGCGCGATACTCTCTCCCTCTTGTACCTTTATCGCTTTACCGATTTCAAAACCATTAATCCTGCTATGAATTTGCTTTTCTCCGCCTCTGCCCAACCGCAAATAACAGGTTCCTGGATATGTATAAATCGCCTCTGTAGCACGTTCTACCTCCGTTATATCGCCAGGAGCCATAACAACCACATTCGGCAATGCCCGCATGATTGCCAAATCTTCTGTTGCATGATGACTCATGCCTAACGCTCCATAGGCAAACCCGCCTCCGATGCAAACGATTTTGACGTTCGCGCCATGATATGCGCAGTCATTTCTGATTTGTTCGATACACCGTAATGTCGGAAAATTACCAATGGAATAAGTAAACACTATTTTCCCTTCCATAGCCATCCCCGCTGCCATCCCAGCCATAGCTTGTTCTGAGATGCCTGCATTGATAAATTGGTCAGGTAATTGTTCCCAATACGGCTTCAACACGCCAAAACCTAAGTCACCCGTTATCAAATACACATTATTATCCTTTTTCGCAATATCAATCAACGTCTTCACAAAAGCATCTCTCATGATTTGTTTGCCTCCAGTTCACGAACTGCCGCATCATATTCTTCCCCTTGCGGTGTTCGATAATGCCAAAGAATGTTGTTTTCCATAAAAGAAATTCCTTTCCCCTTGATGGTGTTGGCAATAATGACTGTTGGCTTTTTTAGTTGATTGTTAGCAATACTGCAGGCTTTTTTTAATTCATGATGGTTATGTCCATCAATATCCATCACATGCCAGCCGAATGCCCTCCATTTGTCAGCAAAAGGTTCAAGCACAATGGTTTTTTCGCAAAAATCGAGGCTTTGCATTTTATTATGATCAATGATCATGATCAAATTATCCAGCTTGTAATGATTTGCTATTAAAGCCGATTCCCAGACTGATCCTTCATCACATTCTCCATCGCCGCAAACCACAAAAATCCGGTGATGTTGGTTGTTCTTTTTTGCAGCCATCGCCATGCCGCATCCGACTGGCAAGCCATGTCCTAACGATCCGGTCGAAAGTTCAACCCCCGGAACCCCCTTATGAGAAACGTGACCAGAAAGCCTGCCGCCATCTGCATAATGTGTTCTCAATTCATCGATGTCAAAAAAACCGCATTCTGCAAGCGCTGCATAAATAGCCGCACCGGCATGTCCCTTGCTGAGGATGACGCGATCGCGTTCATCCCATTTTGGGTTCTTAACATCATACCGGAGAATATCCATGTACAATACCGCTATAATATCTGCTACTGACAATATTGAGCCAAGATGCGACCCTTTGGAAATATGTGTCATTTCAACGCCATGACGTCTTATTTTCCATGCCAATTCTTTACTGTTCATCAAATAATCACTCCTTCTTATTTGATGCCAAGAACAACTTTAAGAAACCTGCTCCGGATATGAAATTTTTCATATATATAAATTACAAATAACGGTCCAAAGAGTCCCGCGAAAAACATGGATGGCATAACATAATACCAATTTAATTTTAATATTTTGTTTAACCAAATTTGGATCACCGCCTGGCATGGCCATGACAATAAGAATACGGTAAACACTTTCCCATTCAGCCAATCCAAAAAGACATACTCCCTGCGTTGATATTCTGTTCCAAAAACAAAAATTGCATATATCATCAATAATGCGGTTAACAAGGAGAGAATACCCTTAATAAGCATTGTTCCTTTCATAAAATAAAACAAACCAATAAATAACATACTTGCAGCAAACATAGCCATTAAACCTTTCTTAAGCGAAAATAGTTGGGCATATTGGGCGATCACACAATCACTAACGATTACTCCTAACCAAAAATATAAGCCGTAAAAACATACATCTCTTATTCCAAGCCAGCCAGTATTAATGGGATAAAAATGGATTGTTATTAATATCGCTGTCAACAATGTAGCAACCCATATTTTTGAATAACTATAAAGCAATGTATTACGAAAACAAAGCATTGCAAACAAGACAGGTATAAACCAAAAATGCCCCCAAACATTTTCACGTGGTATTAAAAATATTCTTATAAAATAGGTAATGTCAAAAGATACTGCGCGGGTTACATATTGTGCTACAAAGTATTTTGGCATAACCGCAATGAACGCTAACACAAAATATGGGGTTAATAGTTTACCGGCTTTTTTCGCCACAAACGACATTTGACCCTTACAAGAAACATTTTCAATATCATTGGTGTATTTCATTAACACACCCGCGATAAAGAAAAACAAAGGCATATGGAAAATATAAATAAAAGATCTGAGATCAAGCAGAAAGGACGGAACTTCGCTTTCTCCGATCGGATAAGAATGCCCAAAGACAACCAGTATTGCTCCTATGCCATAAGCAAAAGTAATAAACCCCAGACTTTTTTTGCAATCTACCATATTATAGTTCCTCTATCCTTGAAGCCGTTTCTAACTTTTTAATTTGTTCACCATTAAGCTGCCATCCTAACGCCTCAATATTGGATAAAAGCTGCCGCACATTTTTTATTCCTGCAAGAACCACAGAACCCGGAAGATAATCCAATATCCATCTGATTGCTATCGCAGAAACCGGTTTCTGAACTTCTTCTGAAATCTTCTGCATTTCCTTAACAATTCTTAAATTTTTTCGCAACGTCTCGCCGTGAAAGTTCACATATATCTCTTTTGCTCGTCTATCATCCGAAGAGAATGTTGAACGCTCATCGTATTTGCCGGTTAAAATACCTTGGCCTAAACTGCCCCACGTTAGCGGTGTAAGTTCCAGTTTTTTTGAGAGTTCAACCATATCTAATTCGTGTTTACGGCAAGCAAGGCTATATTCATCTTGAAAACTTACAAATTTGCCTTTGAATGTCTTTAATTCCGCAATATCTTCGGAATATATATTGGATAAACCATAGTATTTAATGTAGCCTCTATCTTTTAATTTTTCCAAACTTTCAACAATATCTCCGATTGCTGTTTTTCCGTCACGGTAATGGAGTTGATATAAATCGATATAATCCGTACCAAGGCGCCGAAGGCTATTCTCAACTGCTTGCTCAATCCATTCGGAACTATTATCATAGAATGTTTTGCCATCTTCTACCCGCACACCAAACTTAGTAGCGATCACCGCTTGGTGACGGATCCCTTTTACTGCTTCACCCAATGTTTTTTCTGCTTGTCCAAGGCCGTAAGTGTCCGCCGTATCAAAAAAGTTGATCCCAATTTCCAGTGCTTTTTTCACAGCCGCGACTAAATCATTTTTTGATACGTTGCCCCAACCATATTCACCCATTGGACAACCGCCCATGCATAAACGCGATACTTTTAAATCCGAATTTTTTATTCTTAATGTTTCCATGCTTTATCCCTCACCGCAAAATAATTTTTGCCGTTTTTTTTGCCGTCATAAAAACAGTCTGAAAGAAAAGCTTGAAATCCGTCTCCAAAGAGACTTCCATGGCATATTTAACCCGTAATTGATTTTTCCTCTTCAAAACGATCTTTTCATAAACTTCATCGGCATTTCCAGCGCCAACTATCTCATCCAGGCTGATAAATTCAAGAGAACTATAATCTGTTATACCCGGACGAACTTTTAGTATACATTCTTCATCTCCTGTATATTGGCTTGTATACTGTAACAGTTCTGGCCTTGGTCCAACAAAACTCATTTCACCTTTAATGATATTAACAAGCTGCGCAATTTCATCAAGCTTGGTCTTTCTTAAAAAGCTCCCCACTTTTGTGATCCTACTGTCATTTAGGGCTGTTGTCCCTCCGCCGATCTGATCAGCATTTTTTACCATAGACCGAAATTTGTAGATTTTAAACGGTTTTCCTTGATAACCACCACGATCAGCTCTATAAAACACGGGAAATCCCGACTCTATAATAATCGCTAATGCTATTAAAACATACAGAGGCGATAGCACAACCAACAAAGCAACTGACAAACAAAATCCGATAATGCGTTTAATTTTACGATTATACATACCGGCATAGCCAAGATACTTTTTACCTTTGTTCGGTTGTTCCATTTTTTTATCTGTATCTACGCTTTCCATTTATTTAAATCCTTTTTCCTTTCATTTAAATGCACAACATCATTCTTCTTATTAACTCCTTTCTCCAAGATAACGGTCCAAAGAGAGCTTTTTGCTTATTGAATTATATTCTTTATCTCCCAGTGTTCTCCTGCCATACGTTCTCGGAATATACTTAATTTTCTGTTTTTTACAGAGATGGAGAATAAGAGTATAACTACCCGCATCTTCAGAAATTTGCGCCGCACCTCATAAACAAGCGTCCTGAAAAGCAAAGCTGTTGGAGTGTCATATTCCGTCACCCCAACAGCTTTGTTAAACCAATTTGCAGCCCGAATAAAGAGATCAAAAATTGAGCAAAGGATACGTATATCCTTCATAAATCCGCCAGATGTTGACAAAATCCCAACCCGTGAAATTAAGACTCTCTCTCATCTGCTCTGTTGTTAACCCACTTCCTCCAGCACTGGTTGTCATTCCTGACGTAGTAACGTTCCAATAGCTGCTGCTGATGCTGCCGGAATTGGCTCCAGCCAAACCACCCACATTAGTGCTACCACTTACTGCACCCGTACTGTAGCTGTTGCTGATACTGCCATCACTCGCTCCAACCAGACCACCCACTTTATCCGTCCCGCTCACTGCGCCCGTGCTATAGCTATTACTAATGTAAGTCACTGTTCCGCTCGTATTGCCGTTATGACCAACCAAGCCGCCCACATATTGGCTGTTGCTGTTCCCCTGAACCGTGCTGCTGCTGTAACTGTTGCTGATACTGCCAAACGTATTTCCGCCAGCCAGACCACCAACATGATAGTTTCCGCTCACAGTTCCACTCGTATAACTGTTGCTGATGCTGCTGCCGGTATAGTTGTCGCCAACCAAACCGCCAATATACTTACTGCCCGTCATCGTACCCGTGCTGTAACTGTTGCTTATACCGCCTGCACTGAATCCAACCAACCCGCCAACATAATTGCCTCCGCTTACGGACGCGTTAACAAGTCCTACATTCTTAATCGCGCCTCCGGAAAAACCGAATAAACCCACATATTCTTGTTTGGGCCGGTTAATGTAAAGATTGCTGATGGCGTGCCCATCACCATTCAATTCTCCGGCAAACCGGACACTGCTTCTAACGCCAATCGGCACAAATCCCATGCCTCTGTTCCATATTTCCGTCGCGCTGGCGTCGATATCTTTGCCTAACGCATAAGTCCCGGCCAGATTGGTGTTCATGGTTTGCAGCTGGTTGACGTTATTGACCAGCATGTAGGCGGCCAGCAAACCACCACTCACATTGGAAGTGTAGTTGGTCGGAGACGTATAGCCGGTTGGATTATAATAGATTTCCGCCTTGCCATTGCCGCTTAATGCTATTCCGCCAGTCCCTGTGAACGTCACCGTTCCAACACCGGTACCGGTGTTATCTGCCCGTAATACAACATTTGCATTATTGCCTGCAGATAGGCTGTTCTCCATGGCAAGGTCGCCAAAGGCGCTTACTTTCAGCGTGCCGCCAGTCGTACCAGATGCGTCAAAAGTGCTTGTTGAAGCAAGCTGCACATTGCCGCCCTGTAACGTGATCGAGCCCCCATTCTCGCCGGCATTTTTCCCTCCTGCCGACAGTGTCCCACTATTGGCCACCGTGCCGGCATTGCCTCCGTCCAAAACGATGCTTCCTTTCGCAGTGCTTATACTATTTGCCTGGATCACTCCGCTATTATTAACTACCGTGCCCGCCAACGCATCGGCAGTCCGGACTGTCAGCAAGACTTTGCCTCCGTCCGCCTGAATTAGACTGTCATTGACGGCACTAGCGCCTATTGCCGCCGTGTTCACCGCCAAATTAATCAGCCCATCTCCATTCATATCCAGCGTAACAGCATTGCCGGCTCCAAGGGCGACGGTTCCTGTATTGGCAACAATCACGCCTTGATTTTTAACCTGCTGCCCAAGCAGAACAACATAACCGCCATCGGCTGCCATAATACTGCCTTGGTTGTCAACAACACCTCCGGTGCCGGTAAAGGTATACTTTCCGTTCTGGAAGTCGCTGTCGCTAATATCCAGGGTGGATGCCACCAGACTGCCAACGTTGACCTGTGAGGCAGGCGCAAACAGAACGCCGTTGGGGTTCACGAGAAAGATTTTCCCATTGGCGCTCAAAGTGCCGTAAATACTTGTGGCATCGCTGCCGATTACCCGGTTAAGAGCAACGGAGGATCTTCCCGGTTGGACGAAATTGACGGTTTCACCGGTTCCTATGTTGAAACTCTGCCAATTGATGCCGAGTTTGTCGCTCGTTTGCGTAATCGTCATTGTATCGCTGCTTTGGCTAATGGTCCCTGCGCCAGTCGTAACCGTTCCTCCGGCAGGAAAGACATTAACTACCGGCAGAACCGACAACGTTCCATCGGCATAAGTGACAACATAGTTGGTAGCTTTGCCACTGGTAAAAGCTACGTCGCTCGGCGTCAGACTATAATCACCTACGCTGCTCGTCGGAGCAGCCGTGCTGGCCAGGCTGGCGCTGCCAAGGGTGTCTGTACCTGCCAAGCTTCCGGACGTTACACTGACAGTGCCGCTTACCGGATTGGCAGTGCCGTACAATCTGCTGATATTGTCCGCTGTGACGGTAATCGTTCTCGGCGTAACACTCAGTATTCCAGCAAGGCAACTAATATCATAACCTTGCTGATTAGAATATAACCCACTCGGGATAATCGTATAACTACCCGCATCTACAGCGTTCTGCGCTGTACCTCCGTAAACCAGTATCCCCAAAAGCGAAGCTGTTGGAGTTGCCGAATACGACACTCCCGCACTTCCAAAATAACCGATTGTACCTTCATAGATCCGAGAAAAATCATTCGCCTTCACGGTCAAGGGTGTTAAAAACGACTTGAGCAAGGGATACGTATATCCTTCATAAATCCGCCAGATGTTGACAAAATCCCAACCCGTGAAATTAAGACTCTCTCTCATCTGCTCTGTTGTTAACCCACTGCCTCCAACACTGGTTGTCATTCCTGACGTAGTAACGTTCCAATAGCTGCTGCTGATGCTGCCGGAATTGGCTCCAGCCAAACCACCCACATTGGTGCTACCACTTACTGCACCCGTACTGTAGCTGTTGCTGATACTGCCATCACTCGCTCCAACCAGACCACCCACTTTATCCGTCCCGCTCACTGCGCCCGTGCTATAGCTATTACTAATGTAAGTCACTGTTCCGCTCGTATTGCCGTTATGACCAACCAAGCCGCCCACATATTGGCTGTTGCTGTTCCCCTGAACCGTGCTGCTGCTGTAACTGTTGCTGATACTGCCAAACGTATTTCCGCCAGCCAGACCACCAACATGATAGTTTCCGCTCACAGTTCCACTCGTATAACTGTTGCTGATGCTGCTGCCGGTATAGTTGTCGCCAACCAAACCGCCAATATACTTACTGCCCGTCATCGTACCCGTGCTGTAACTGTTGCTTATACCGCCTGCACTGAATCCAACCAACCCGCCAACATAATTGCCTCCGCTTACGGACGCGTTAACAAGTCCTACATTCTTAATCGCGCCTCCGGAAAAACCGAATAAACCCACATATTCTTGTTTGGGCCGGTTAATGTAAAGATTGCTGATGGCGTGCCCATCACCATTCAATTCTCCGGCAAACCGGACACTGCTTCTAACGCCAATCGGCACAAATCCCATGCCTCTGTTCCATATTTCCGTCGCGCTGGCGTCGATATCTTTGCCTAACGCATAAGTCCCGGCCAGATTGGTGTTCATGGTTTGCAGCTGGTTGACGTTATTGACCAGCATGTAGGCGGCCAGCAAACCACCACTCACATTGGAAGTGTAGTTGGTCGGAGACGTATAGCCGGTTGGATTATAATAGATTTCCGCCTTGCCATTGCCGCTTAATGCTATTCCGCCAGTCCCTGTGAACGTCACCGTTCCAACACCGGTACCGGTGTTATCTGCCCGTAATACAACATTTGCATTATTGCCTGCAGATAGGCTGTTCTCCATGGCAAGGTCGCCAAAGGCGCTTACTTTCAGCGTGCCGCCAGTCGTACCAGATGCGTCAAAAGTGCTTGTTGAAGCAAGCTGCACATTGCCGCCCTGTAACGTGATCGAGCCCCCATTCTCGCCGGCATTTTTCCCTCCTGCCGACAGTGTCCCACTATTGGCCACCGTGCCGGCATTGCCTCCGTCCAAAACGATGCTTCCTTTCGCAGTGCTTATACTATTTGCCTGGATCACTCCGCTATTATTAACTACCGTGCCCGCCAACGCATCGGCAGTCCGGACTGTCAGCAAGACTTTGCCTCCGTCCGCCTGAATTAGACTGTCATTGACGGCACTAGCGCCTATTGCCGCCGTGTTCACCGCCAAATTAATCAGCCCATCTCCATTCATATCCAGCGTAACAGCATTGCCGGCTCCAAGGGCGACGGTTCCTGTATTGGCAACAATCACGCCTTGATTTTTAACCTGCTGCCCAAGCAGAACAACATAACCGCCATCGGCTGCCATAATACTGCCTTGGTTGTCAACAACACCTCCGGTGCCGGTAAAGGTATACTTTCCGTTCTGGAAGTCGCTGTCGCTAATATCCAGGGTGGATGCCACCAGACTGCCAACGTTGACCTGTGAGGCAGGCGCAAACAGAACGCCGTTGGGGTTCACGAGAAAGATTTTCCCATTGGCGCTCAAAGTGCCGTAAATACTTGTGGCATCGCTGCCGATTACCCGGTTAAGAGCAACGGAGGATCTTCCCGGTTGGACGAAATTGACGGTTTCACCGGTTCCTATGTTGAAACTCTGCCAATTGATGCCGAGTTTGTCGCTCGTTTGCGTAATCGTCATTGTATCGCTGCTTTGGCTAATGGTCCCTGCGCCAGTCGTAACCGTTCCTCCAGCAGGGTTGGCATTAACGCCGCTCGCAGAAATAAGCACACAACTCGTAACGGCCAAACAAATCAGCAGCTGTCTCACAAATTTATGATCCACACCGTACCGTCCAGAAGGCTGTTCCCGGCTCTGCAAACATAAAGGTTCTGGATCGTTACGCCCACTTCGCGCATAATACTCTGCACTTCCCATCGTTCATCCTCCTCTCGATCGTTTATGCGTTACATCCCAAAACGTTCTCTGCGGGCAGCATCGGAAACTACAGAAGGATGGCTAATGTCCTAAAATAAAAACCGCCTGATTACAACTGAATAAGTCCAGTGCAACCAGGCAGTCATGAACCCAGTACTTGCGGCTTTTAGACCCGCGGCTTTGCGTCCCCGCCTTTTGGCGAGTTTGCCAATATTAAATTGTCGGAACTTTAAAAATACTTTTTCCTGTTTACATTATATAATTGTATTTTTTTCTTGTAAATTCTTTTTTTGTATTTCGTTTGATTATTCTGTTTTTTTGCTATTATTTACAAATATACATAATAACAAATCTATACGCTGTCTGTTGCTCACCGAGTCAATTTTCCATGTTTTGAAACCACTAATTCTCGGCCGGTTGTTCCAAAATGCTTATCCCAACTCTTTTTGAAGTTTTTCTGGTGATTTACGGCATACTACCTTCCGGAATTCCGTTGATAATGTAAATCGAATGGAGTCTGGGAAAAATTTTATCGCTTCAACCATGCAATAGTTTACCCAATCACCGTTAGGAAATTGATATTCGATAATATTGTGCGGGCCAATGATGCCCTTAACAATGTTTTCGATATCCGCCAACCCGCAGCCGGCGACCTCCGAAAGTTCCTTGCGGGAAAAAAGATACTTACGATTGTCAACATCGCAAACTGATATTAGAAAATGCATGATTCTCGCCCGCTCCGGCGTCATGTGGTTCAGACATTCGTTGGTTATCGCCGTGATCTCATTTAATATTTTCTCGTCCAGTTCTTCATTTGCAGTTACATCGGCCGAAATAGCCGAAAAAATGGCAGATGCCAGATCAGTGGTGCCGGTATATTCCTCATAAAAGGAGTGATTGATCCAAAATCCGATATTATCACCGCCGCCATCGCCGCGTTTTAAACCTTCTACTGTCATCTTGGAACCATGTTCATCGTTATATTTTCTTTCCAACGAAGCAATCTTTCTGACGTGTTTAGTAACTTCCTCTAATTGGCACCCGGCGACTCTAGCTAAGGTTTCCCGGGGAAAAAAGTTTACCGTCTCATGGAATTCAAAATTCAAAACCATAAAATCCAATATTTTCCTTGCTTCCGGTGGCAATCTTTTTACAGCTAAAGTCATTTTCGTATTCATATACAGCACCTCCGTTACATTGATTGCAAATCAAACAAGCTGCATCGTCAAAAAAGAAATTGCAAAGTATTGGTTTGGTCTTATAAAAATCAGCCAATCTTGCTGTGGCCTAAATGCAAAAACAGCTTCCAGCGCCGGTGACAAAGTTTTTCACAAACCAGATTTTCTAATTTATGCATACCTATAAATTCGCCAAAAATTTTAAAAAGCCTTGTAAGATTAAAAAAAGCCGCCTCGAAGAGACGACTGTTGATTTTACTATTCCGGCATATGGATCAAGCAGTATATGAATATCACCCATACAACAATCATAAGATAGGTTATTGGATCCGGCATTCATTTTACGCCCCCTCGTGTTACAAAACCAGTATAGCGCGTAAATGTGACAAATCTGTGAAGTGTTTGTAAAAAATTCATGACCATTACTGCAAAATAAGCACAAACCCTTATCCATATTCGTTCGAAAAAAGGTTTTTTTACGAAAAATGGAGAAAAATTATTTTATACTACTATTCCGGTTTCATCAACAAGCAGAAGGCATAAAATCCGCCTGGCGAACAAATCACCATACTCAGGTAAAAAACAAAAGAGGTGTTGAGTCGTGCGAAAAATGATGTTGTCTATCGTGGTGGTTGGCTTGTTATTGATTTGCCTGTCTGGGAATTCTCCTTGTTATGCGCTCGGCTCACAACTCGAACTCGAATGGGACTTCTTGACCCCCTTTGAAAATGACCGCAGCATTAATACAGTATCATTGCATATACTGGATAAAGTTTCCGAATCAAAAAACAGGTCCCTATACAGAGGCATTACAATCACCCGTCCGCGCGGAGACGTAACGTTAGAACCAAACCAGCAGCCTCAGGACAGCTCTGCGATCGGCATCGGTCCTGTTTATGTATTACAGAACAAATTCTATAGTTCCGGCAAACTGTCCGCAGTATTCGATGTGAGCGGCGGAATAATCTTATATAACAAAGCATTTCCGGCCGGAGGAAGAAGTTATAATTTCATGTGGAGGATCGGCCCTCAATTCATCTACAAATTCCGTGAAAACTCTTCAGTTAATATCGGCTATACCTTCATGCATGTCTCCAATGGTTTTAGATCTTCCAATCCCGGCTATGACGCCCACGGGCTTTCATTGGGCTTAGTAATGGTTTTTTAAAAAATACGCCCTACCCGCAAACTGTTGCCGCAGTTGAGCGAATAGGGCAATAAGCATAAGGGGCGTTATTCCTTACACAATTCTATTATATACCCAAACGATCAAAAATAAAAACGAATACGCTCTTTGTCAGGATCGATACAGCCAGCCCCAATACGAAAACGCAGACAGCTCAAAGCCGCGAAGCTTTGAGCTGTCTGCGTTCATAATCAAAAATGCTGCACAAGCGAATATAATCTTTTTGCATCGTGTTCGACAACGTACTCAAAAACACTGGCGGACACTCATAACTCTATTCTAATGCCCGAATATACTCGTGCGACAATAATTAGCCCCACCTAAATTCTATCCCTAAAGTTCCTACTGGAAACTCCCACTTTTCCAAAATCGTCTTCCCGCATAATACACGGCAGGTGCCACATTCCAGGCAACCTGCATAATCAAAATGTATGCCCCCTTTTTCGTCTAACTTGTAAAGCCCGGCCGGACAAGCAAGCATCAATTTTTGAAATTCTTTCCTATCAATGTCGCCTTGCTTTAACACAATATGGGCATTTTCTTCATCAACATAAAATTTATCAACACCAAGTTTTTGATCAATATTCAACGTACTCACAGTGAACGCACCCCTTTCCAGGCGTCTTTCGCCACATTTAAAATCCCGATTTTATTGACATGTTTGAACATTTTTTTCATCAACGGCTGCGGAGGCTGACCGTTCATTACAAAAAGGTCTGCCATCATATCGGCTGCCATTCGCGGATATCCATCGAAAATACGGGGGGTTTCTTCCAGAAAGTGCGGGAAGTTTTGGTAGTGGTTCAAATCTTTCATAACAAAACTCTCATTCAAATACGATTGATAACATTTTAGAAACCCTTCGCTATAATCTTGTGCTTTTACAGCGGCAATTACGGCTTTTGCCGCACATTCCGCCGAAGCGACTGCAAAGTCCATGCCCCGCACTGCGTAACCCAGATTGATGCAAAAACCGGCTGCATCGCCAACAACCAAGACTCCGTTTCCAACAATCTTAGGGATCATTTTCAGCCCACCCTCAGGAACCAGATGTCCTGAATACTCAATAAGGTTTCCACCTTTAATCAAAGGGGCAATCGCCGGATGATTTTTAAAATCTTCCACCATTTGCGGTACAGATTTGTCACCCTGGACTAAATCGCTGAGGGTACTGACAACTCCTAACGAAATGCTGTTTTTATTGGTGTAGATAAATCCTCCGCCGACCCTTCCGGCAGAAGGAGTTCCAGCAAATAACCAAGCCGTTCCTTCGTTTTCACGGCAATTGAAACGGTCTTCAATTACTTGCGCAGGCAATTCAATCACTTCTTTTGCTCCTACTGCCACATGATGGGGTTTCAATTCACTCATAAAGCCCAGTTTTTGTGCTAAAAGTGAATTCACTCCGTCAGCCAAAATTACAAGATTGGCTTCCAATTCTTCACCCCCGGCAATGACACCACAGACTTTTCCATCCCGGACAATCAGGTCATCAATACGGATTCCCGCAACAATTTCTGCACCGGCTTCTTCCGCTTTGGCTTGCAGCCACTGGTCAAAAACACCACGCAGAACAGAATAAGAGTCACTGCTCTGAACTCCCAACAAGCCAGAATAATAGTCAAGAGTCACATTGCTTTCTTCCGTCATCATACTGATCTTTTCGCGGGTGATCTTCCGTTCAAGCGGCGCTTCCTCCGCAAAGTTTGGCATAATCTTTTCTAAACTGTGACTGTAAATCCGGCCTCCGGTCATGTTTTTGCTGCCAGCATAGTTGCCCCTTTCCACCAGCATTACAGCCAACCCTTCTTTTGCCAGCAAATAGGCAGCCACTGTACCGGCTATTCCGGCTCCGACAATAATGGCATCAAATCGTTCTTCCGACATTTTCAACATCCCTTCGTTTCTCTCTTATAGGAAAAGCGAAAAAACTGGAAACAGTTTTTTCGCTTTTCCCGCTTCAGGAGTATGACTGAGCATTTCGTTCTTCTCTGATCAACTGTTTACACTCTTACTTTCCGTTCATTACGTCACGTTCAGATTATTTACCCAATTGCGCAATCATCGCAGGAACTACTTTATAGATATCGCCGACAATTCCATAGTCCGCTTGTTTGAAAATCGGCGCGTTCTTATCTTTATTCACGGCAATAACAACCTTTGACCGGTTTATCCCAACCATATGCTGCACTTGGCCGGAAATCCCCAACGCGATATAAACCTCCGGTGCCAACATTAAACCAGATACTCCGATATAGGTCTCTTTGGGCATCCATTTTTCGCCTTCCGCAATCGGCCTGGAGCAGCCTACTTCACCATTAATTGCTTCTGCCAGTTGGTGAACCATTGCCAGATCTTCTTCTTTGCCTAAGCCTCGGCCAACTCCAACAACCCTCTTCGCGTTCGGCAAATCAACAGAAATTTTCGGTTTTTGTTCTCTGCCAACCACTTTAATTTTTACCTTAGGTTCGATAAAAGACAGAGTTTCCACTTCTCCCGAGAATTCAACAGGTGCTTCCCCTGCCAATACTCCCGGTCCTACCATAACAATGGCGATTGAAGTAGATGCTTTTTCTCGGCGAACAGCCGTTCCGCCATAAACCATCCGCTTTGTCTCACCGTCACTGCTTAATTCCATGACATCTGTGATCACGCTGGCTCCCATCATGGCAGACAGACGGCCGGCGACCAGTTTGCACCGTTTCGTAGCTTGCACAAGCAAAAAATTTGGTTTCTCCTTGTCTAAAAGAGCAGCGATTGTTTCCGTATAGTCTTCCCACATAACTCCGTCTTGTTCCGGAATAGACCAGACTTTATCTGCGCCATTGACACCTTGTGGTGCCAAAGAACCAATACTGATGGCTTCCACCCAGTTTCCCAGTTTTCGCGCTCCGCTGCACAATTCAACAAGAGCATTGTATCGCTCAGCCAATACAATTATTTTCATTTTCATTGCCCTCCTTTATTTCAATTCGACTGCTATTTTTTCAATGAATTTTTTAATTGCGTCCTCTGAATCCCCTTCGACAACATCCTGCTTCCGCTCCACCTGCTGCGGCGCCTTGGTTTCGATGATCTCAATGGTATCCGCGGGTTTGGTTAAATTCACATCTGCCAAAGACCAAACAGTTGAAGGCTTTTTCCCTGCTGCTAAAATCTGCTTTAGGCTGGGAATTCGCGATAAATTGATGTCGGAGGTAACGGAAACCACAGCCGGCAAATCAAGTTCCAAGGTTTCCACTTCATCTTCCAAGGTGCGTTCTACGACTACTTTTCCTTTCCCTTCTGTGATTTTCGTAATGCTGTTTACCGTTGGCAGATTGAGCAGCTGGCCAAGTTGGTTTCCAACCTGTTGAGCGTATAAATCGGCTGATCCTTCACCGCAAAGAATCAGATCATAATTGCCGATTTTTTCAATCGCTGCTTTTAACGCAAGCGCCGTCTGATGGGTATCACTGTTTTCCAGTTGCGCATCGGCTAGCAAAAATACGCTTTCAGGTCCACGGGACAATACATTTTTCTTTAATTTGGAATCATCAATATTAGCGGCACCGACACTTAGAGCTATCAGGGTTCCGCCGTTTGCCTCAATGAGTTGGGTTCCCGCCTCAATGCTGTTCAAATCATAGTTGCTGATGGTTGTCTTTGCTCTCTCAAACGAAAGCTCCCCGTTTGATTTAATAATAATGTCTTGTTCTTCCGGTACTACTTTAAAACAAGTAATAATGTTCATATTTTCACCTCAAAATTTTTATTTGCGTTGAAAGCATCGTGTAATTCATTTCCTATTTTCTTGTACTTAACCCTAAAACGAAGCAGATAAATGCGCCGAAAACACCCCAACCTACCATATACATCAATCCACCTATATAGCTGCCGGTTAAACCAATCAATACCCCGGTCATAACGGGAGCTGCGGCGGAAATTCCGCTTGACACGCCGCTCATCATTCCTGCCCCGCTAGCCACAGCATTGGAAGGCAAAACCTTTTGCAGCATATACCACGCAGATGGAGTTCCGATTGCCAGCATGCCAACACCGAAACTAATAAGCAAAACGGCATTTACACTGCTTTGCGCATATGCTCCAAAATAAATAAATATTGCCGACCCTAATAAGGCTATGCCTAAAAGCAACGAAGGTTTATTAAATTTATCTACTGCCCATCCAGCAAACAATTTTACGACAACCGCCAAAATATATGGCAATGAAGCCCACATGCCCATTTCCGCCCAACTAAACCCTCTCGCATCACGAAGATAAGCGGGCAACCAGGTAACTATCCCCCACCAAATGGAACTCGTTCCTGAGTAGGCCAATACTAACATCCAAACTTTAGTATTTTTTAAAACACCGATATAGCTTTCCCAGATTCCTCCTCGATTACTCTTATATTCTTCCGCTTGCTCTTTAGCTAACTCACCTTCAATGTACTCCAGTTCTTTTTTACTAATGTTTTTAAATTGATGCGGATTATCGCTTGTATACATCCAGACCAAGACAAAGGGGATAACCGACAGCATACTAAGAAAATAAAAGTTGTTCTTCCATCCAAATTCCGGGATCATCCAGGCAAACAACGGCATGGCAAACATAGGAGCCACGTTTACGCCGACCAACCAGGTTGCGTTAGCCTTTCCCCGTTCGTGAACAGGAAACCAGTTCTTTACGAATTTGCTTTGCATCGGATAGTATATTCCTTCACCTATCCCCAATAAAACTCGCGACATAACCATCATTGTTAACGTAGCAGCCAATCCGCCAATCATCATAGCAAGACCCCATAAAAATATGGCGATCAATGTTGACTTTTTAGGTCCTAACCAGTCCCCCAAGGGGCTAAGCAAAACGTTCCCTAATCCAAAAAAAACCAGAAAAATAGTCATTAATGATCCCTTGGCAACCGGGTCATTGGCTATTCCCATAGCGTCGAGAAATACAGGATCAACTACAAGCACCGAAATATTCACGCGGTCAATATACGCGACAAACAAAACGACAAATAATATAACCGCAAGGCGATGGCGAGCGTAAGAGATCTTGTGTTTTTCCGGATCAGGCAAAGGTCTCTTACTGTGTTCGTTGCTCATCCCAAAACCTTCTTTCGTAATACCTCAATAAAAAAATAGGTTCATTGGCTCTTTTCATGCAATATGTACAACAAACCAATGAACCTTGTCCCCACTTTATCCTTTACACAACCCGTAATATTCCGCCCTCTCAGGTTGAGGATTAACAGGCTGTAACTCGAAGTAAATTCGACTACACCCACAAGGCACAGGCACTTCAGATGGAGTTGTACCCAAAGAGCAGGGGCAACTCCACCCGAAGTAAGCCTACATATATCTATCAGCACAAACTAGCAAATCATTTCGAACTTCTCCAACATTGATCATTTTGTCTTAGGGAATATGCTTCTGGCAATAATCATTTTCTGAATTTCACTGGTCCCCTCAACAATCGGCAACACCCTGGCATCACGGAAATATCTCTCAATCTCACACTCTTCCATCAATCCAACACCACCACAAATCTGAATAGCACGATCCGTAACGCGACAAGCCATTTCAGTGCAGGCTAATTTAGCGATCGATGCCTCTAAAGCAAAAGGTTTTTTTGCATCCGCCAAAGCAGCTGCATGATAAAGCATGGCTCGATGGACTTCAATGTCCTTGAGCATATCTGCAGCGTAGTGCTGGATCGCTTGGAACTGGGAAATCGGCTTGCCAAATTGTACCCGTTCTTTGGCATAAGCAATAGCCCTGTCAAAAGCGCCTTTTGCAAATCCGCAGGCAATTGCAGCTACATTCAGACGACCAACATCCAATGCCGAAAGCACCACATGAAGCCCTTTATTTTCCACTCCTATCATATTTTCTGCCGGTACACGACAATCTTTAAGATAGATTTCGCCCGTGTCAGATCCATGCAATCCTAATTTTTTATATGGGGCACCAACGGAAAAGCCAGGAAAATTCTTTTCTACCAAGAAGGCAGAAATCCCGCCTGGGGCTGTTTCATTTGTTTTGGCGGAGACCAAGAAACCATCACTGTATACGCCGCTGATGTATATTTTAGTACCATTTAGTATCCATTCATCGCCATTTTTCACAGCAGTCGTCTGAATAGCTGAAGCGTCCGATCCTGCACAAGCCTCTGTGAAAGCAAACCCCATATAATATTCACCGTTTGCTACTTTCCGCAAATATTTTTCTTTTTGCATTTGGGTACCGCATGCCAACAGCGGATGAGCGATCATATTATTGGCAAAAACTCCGCTTACGGAGCATTCCTGGGCCAACACTTCCACAATCAAAAGCTGCGTTGTAATTTTCTCTCCCAAACCGCCCCACTCTTCCGGAATTAATATCCCTCTAAATCCTAGTTCAGCCGCACGCTTAATAAGATCTTGCGGAATTTTTTCCGTCGCATTGATTTCTTTAGAACGCGGACGAAGTTCGTTGACTGCAAATTCCTTAGCAACATTCACCATTAATTCCTGTTCTTCTGTTAACATAATCATTAAATTCATTCCTCTTTCTGTTTCTCGTTTCTATGTGATTATTAAATTGTACACATTCCGGTTCGTTTATAATGTATCTTTACATAGCACCCTCTACAAAAATAGTACTTACAAAATTTACTTTTTTTTCCTCAATTGCAATAGCAAATTGAACTAATTGCAAACTGTAATAATATGGTTAATCACTGATAAAGGATCTCTCTGAGCTGATCTTCAAACGCTTCATCCGGAGTGAGGTATTTTAATATCTTTC
>Ga0316604_10000736_pt1 | contig 35313 bp, 29 predicted proteins | sample OWC_soil_day20_C_FD_207650 | JGI IMG/M metagenome (GOLD analysis project Ga0316604, IMG submission 207650) | Wetland soil microbial communities from Old Woman Creek delta, Ohio, United States - OWC_soil_day20_CT | ecosystem: Environmental > Terrestrial > Soil > Wetlands | place: USA: Ohio... | reverse complement strand
TGCAAGGAGCTGAGCCGCTGTTTTTCCTGGATTATCTGGCTGTTGGTAAACTGGAACCCGAAAAGGTTGCCGCGATTGTCAGCGGCGTGGCCATGGCTTGCCGCGAATCAGGTTGTGCGCTCATTGGTGGTGAGACGGCTGAAATGGCTGGCTTTTATCCTGACGGTGAGTATGATATGGCGGGGTTTGCCGTAGGTGTTGTTGATCGGGATAAAATCATAACAGGTGAAAAAATCAAGCCAGGCGATGTGCTGATTGGATTGCCGTCAAGCGGTATTCACTCTAATGGTTATTCGCTGGTGCGCAAGATTTGCTTTGATGTAAAACAGTTTAATGTTGATACCTATATCCCGGAATTAGGCCGCAACCTGGGAGAAGAACTGTTAGAACCCACCCGACTGTATCCTAAATCCTGTTTACCGCTGATTGAAAAATTTGAGCTTCATGGCATGGTACACATCACTGGCGGCGGATTTTATGATAATATACCGCGGGTATTGCCGGAAGATTGCGGCGTGGCAGTAGACACAGCGGCCTGGCCTAAGCCACCGATTTTTGCATTGCTCAAGGAATGGGGCGGGGTAGCCGATGCTGAAATGTACCGGACCTTCAACATGGGTATTGGGATGATTCTGCTTGTTGCCGCTGAAGATGCTGCAGCAATTCAGGCCGATATTGCGTCTAGGGGTGAAAAGTCCTATATAATCGGCAAGGTTACAGCAGGGCAACATCTGGTTGAACTTAAGTAGGGGGACTGCTTCATGAACAAAACGGTAATCGGTGTACTGGCATCAGGCCGGGGCAGTAATCTGCAGGCTATTGTGGATGCCATTGAGGCCGGCCGGCTTGATGCCAAGATTGGTGCAGTTATTAGTGATAACCCTGAGGCCAATGTCTTAAAGCGCATGGCCGCCTCTGATATTCCAACAATTTGTATCGACAGGCGCCAGTTTGCCAGACGCCAGGAATTTGAGGCTGCGGTTGCGGAAGAATTGAACATCCGCCATGTAGAACTTGTTGTGTTGGCTGGCTTTATGCGTATTTTATCATCCTATTTTATTGACCGTTTTGCCGGAAAAATTATGAATATCCACCCAGCTTTGCTGCCAGCTTTTCCGGGGGAGGATGCCCAGCAGCAGGCCGTCGACTATGGTGCAAAGGTTTCGGGCTGTACGGTCCACTTTGTGGATGAGGGTATGGATACCGGCCCCATTATATTACAGGAAGCTGTGCCTGTGTTAGAAGATGATACAGCGGAAACCCTGTCAGAACGAATTTTACATGCGGAACATATTCTTTACCCCCGTGCCTTGGCCTTATATTGCGACGGACGGCTGAAAGTAGAAGGACGGCGTGTACAGATAAGCGAAGCGAGTAGTGATAAGTGAGGGAGATAGATGAAAATTAAACGAGCGCTGCTAAGCGTATCAGATAAAACCGGTATTGTTGAGTTTGCTAAAGCGTTACACAATTTCGGCGTGGAACTGGTTTCGACTGGTGGAACCATGAAAGTCATCAAAGAAGCTGGTATACCGGTAACCTATGTCAGTGAGATTACTGGTTTTCCTGAAATTATGGACGGCAGGGTAAAAACCCTTAACCCTTATATTCATGGCGGCATATTGGCCATTCGGGATAACCCGGCTCATCAGGCGGCCATGACTGAACACAACATCACAGGCATTGACTTGGTGGCCGTTAATCTATATCCGTTCCGGCAAACAGTAGCTAAGCCGAATGTCACGCTAAATGATGCGGTGGAAAATATTGATATTGGCGGTCCGGCTATGATTCGGGCGGCAGCCAAAAATTTTCAATATGTAACTGTTGTTGTCAATCCGGCGCGTTATGGAGAAATTATTGCTCAGCTGAACGCTGGCGGTGAGGTTGAATTTAAGAATCGCATGGCACTAGCGCAGGAAGCCTACAGTCATACTGCCGCTTATGATGCCTATATTTCACGGTATTTAAGCGGGCAGCTTGGTCAGGGACTTTTCCCGGAGACAACGCACCTGGTTTATGAAAAGGCTCAGGACCTGCGTTATGGAGAAAACCCGCATCAGTCGGCAGCCTTTTATCGTGAGCAATATTATGCTGGCCCTGGCGTAGCCAATGCCAAGCAACTTAATGGCAAGGAACTTTCTTTTAATAATATTGTTGATGTGGAAGCTGCGTATGCATTGGCGGCTGAGTTTGAAGAACCGGCTGCTGCCATTATCAAGCATACCAATCCTTGTGGCACAGGTATTGGCGCTACGTTAGCTGAAGCCTATAACAAAGCGTACCAGGCTGATCCACTATCTGCTTATGGCGGCATTATTGCCCTTAATAGAGAAGTAGATAAAGAGACGGCACAACTCATTAGTGAGCTTTTTGCTGAAGCTGTTATTGCGCCGGCATTTAGTTCGGAAGCACTTGCTGTCTTGACGCAAAAGAAAAATGTCCGCCTACTGGCAGCGGCTCTCCCCGAGCCAGATAGTACCCGGCTGGATGTAAAATCAGTTGCCGGCGGCGTACTCTTACAACAGGCTGATATGACTACCGCACCACAAGCTGCTATGAAAGTAATTACCAAACGTCAGCCGACAGCTACCGAGTGGGAACAGCTATTATTTGCTTGGAAGGTTGTTAAACACGTTAAATCCAATGCTATTGTTATCGCCAATGATAATAAGACACTTGGTGTTGGAGCAGGGCAAATGAACCGCGTAGGTGCAGCTGGCATTGCGCTAACGCAGGCTGGCGGACAGGCCAAAGGGGCAGTATTGGCATCAGATGCCTTTTTCCCATTTGCTGACACAGTCAAGGCCGCTATCGAAGCCGGTATTACAGCTATTATCCAGCCAGGCGGCTCTGTTCATGATGAAGATTCAATCAAAGCAGCAGATGAACAGGGTATTGCTATGGTATTTACCGGTATGAGGCATTTTAAACATTAAGAAACTAGGATAAGAAAAACGCTACGCGTCCTTTGTCTTACGTTGAGTCAATGGAATACAAGGAGAGGGGCGTTACTTTTGGCATTGCCCCAAAAGTAACAAAAGGTCTAGGCCCCAAGCCTCCAAAAGCTGAAAAGCCGGGCGATATTCCTAAAATCCGTAAACTCGCTACGCTCAAACAGTACGGATTTTTTAACGGAATACCACCTGGCTTTTCTCCTGCGGAACGCTTTTTCCGGCAAAGGCCGAGGAGTTACGGGAGTTACGAGGGGTGTCGGCCTCCTGTGCCGGGTTTTATACTTGACATCCCTTGTTTTATAAGGCCTCCATAACTCTCAACAACATATACTTTCTTATCTTATAAAAAATACCGGCAGGATTCCTGCCGGTATTTTCTATGAGCTTTTTAAGGTAAGCAGCAGGACTAAGGAAGGATTTTACCTTTTAGTGAAGAAAAGTACAAAAGTATTCCAATTAGCGTCCAGGCTGTTATTGGTGAATAACTTGGACATAATTATTTCGCGAAAGACAAGGGGGACTACAATGAACCGGAAGTATTTGTGGGTGATTGCTAGTATTTTAATGCTATCCTTACTGATGACCGCGTGCGGTAAAACGCCGGAAGCTGCTAAACAAAATGCGCCGACGGAAACGAAAAAACTCAGTATTGGATTGCTCAAATTGACCAGTTCAGCACCGGTCTTTATTGGTATAGAAAAAGGCTTCTTTACAGAGGAAGGCCTCAATCTTGATGTACAGTGGTTTGAGGCTGCACATCCGATTGCTGTAGCAACTGCCTCCAATAAGGTGGACATTGGCGCTACCGGTATTACTGCTAGTCTTTACAACATGGTAACAGGCGGCCAGAAACTATCTATCGTGGCTGATAAAGGGCGGGAGCAAAAGGGATATTCCTCATCAGCACTACTAGTCGCCAGCGATTTGTGGGGGCAAGGGATACAAAATATTGAGCAAATGAAGGGCAAACGTATTGGCATAACTCAGACAGGGTCAACCTATCATTATATGATTGGTCGGTTGCTGGAGGCCAAAGGCTTGTCGTTAACTGATGTAGAGATTGTGCCGCTTGGTAAAATGGGCGCGCTCATGGCCGCATTACAGAGTAAGCAAATAGATGCTGTTATTTTAAATGAGCCTAATATCAGTGCAGTACTCGCTGCCGGCTATGGTAAACTTGTTAGCCAGGTGGGTGATGTGATTGATTATCAGACCTCAGGTATCTTTTTTTCACCAGAGTTGATGAAAGACAAGGTAAATGCTGTTCGTTTTCTCAAAGGATATATTAAAGCCAGCAGATATTATTATGATGCCGTGTTGACCCAGAAAGACGGCAAGGTAGTGCCTGGTCCTAACTATGATGAGGTTGTCGGCATCATCGCTAAATATACTGGCGCCCCACTAAAAGATGTCAAAACTGGGCTACCCTATATGGATAGAGATGGGAAATTGTTGACTAACGATATTCAGACACAGATTGATTGGTATGCAAGTCATAAGATGCTGGAGAAGTCGCTTAATGCCAGTCTGGTAACAGATACTGCTTTATTCGAAGAAGCCTTAAAACAAGTGAAATAATGGTAAAATGGTATGCGGGGGAGACGGCATGAAGGTTGTTATTGAACAAGTGGGGAAATGCTATCAGGGGTCGGACGGACAGATAATAACGGCGCTATCAGACATTGACCTTACCATTCATAGTGAGGAGTTTGTTGTATTGGTTGGGCCCAGCGGCTGTGGTAAGTCAACGCTCCTTACTATGGTGGGAGGGCTGTTAAGCCCGAGCTCAGGTACTATCTATGTCGAAGGATTGGAATCGGATCGTGATCCGGTAGTGGGTATGGTTTTTCAGGAAATTGGGCTGTTTCCCTGGCGTACAGTTGTTCAGAATATTGCTTTTGGTCTGGAAGAAACAAAGCTTACCAAAGGAGAAATTGCAAACCGGGTTCGGTATTATATTGAACTAGTAGGGCTGCAAGGGTTTGAGAATTCACTGCCGCGCCAATTATCAGGTGGTATGCGCCAGCGGGTGGGGATAGCCCGGGCGCTGGCCATTCAGCCGGATTTACTTTTAATGGATGAACCCTTCTCAGCGCTTGATGCGCAAACTAGGACGCTAATGCAGGAAGAGTTATTAAAGCTTTGGACAGCTACCCGCCTGAGCACGCTGTATGTTACCCACAATATTGAAGAAGCCGTTTATCTGGCTGATAGAGTGGTCGTGCTATCACGGCGACCTGGAAAAATTATTGACGTCATCAGCATTGATTTACCCCGGGAGGGACGGGATGCTGACGCATGTGTAACCCAATTTAAAAACTATGCCAGTCAGATATGGCAGCTCATTCGTAAAGATGCCGAAGAGGCCATAAGGGAGGGCGAAACTGCGTGAATGCCATGTATCGCCGGGCGGTTGTTAATCGCTTGGCATTTATTGATACTAAGCTGCCAGGCTGGGTAAGTACATTATCACTTATCGGTCTTATCGTACTATGGGAAATCGTGTGCCGCGCAAGTTCGGTGCCAGAACTATATTTGCCGTCACCGAGTGCAATATTGGTTACTGGCTGGGACATGATTGATAGCGGTGAGCTTTTAATCAATGCGAAAGCCAGTATGTACCGTATTGGCTGGGGCTTTGTCATTGGCAGTATTGCCGGTATAGTACTAGGACTTGCCACTGGTTTCTTTCGGTTGGCAGAGGCGGTGGGTAATCCGATTGTCCATGCGCTATATCCTATTCCCAAGATCGCACTGCTACCGCTGATTATTTTATGGCTGGGAATTGGTGAACTCTCGAAGGTAACAATTATTAGCCTAGGCGTTTTTTTTCCAGTTATAATTAATACTTATTCTGGCGTAAAAAATGTGGATCCTTTATTAATTAAAGCCGCCGTTGCCTTTAGGGCTAGTCGGCTTAGTATTATCCGCAAAGTTATTCTGCCAGGGGCTCTGCCAGTTATTTTTGCCGGACTTAAACTGGCGGCCGGAACTTCCTTGCTGCTGTTGGTAGCGGCTGAAATGATTGCAGCTAAAGAAGGGATTGGTGCCATGATTTTGCACTACGGTGATCTCATGCTGACCACCAAACTTATGGTTGGCGTGTTGGCACTGTCGTTATTAGGAATTGCTTTCAATTATTCGCTAAATTGGTTGGAGAAACAGTTAATTTCCTGGTGATAACATTGTGTTTAACGTAACTTTATCTGGCTGCCTGTACAGGCTCCATGCCTTTATCCACCCGGACTTTGGCAAATTCTACGATTAATATAGCATTTTTGGCCATCAACCCCAGCAACATCACCAAGCCAATTTGCATGTAAACGTTATTTTCTAAATGTCGTAGATACTGGAATAAAAACTAATTGCGAAATACTAAATGAACGTTTTTAAGACGGTTTGGCGAATTGAATTTTGACGATTGCCCAATAATAGAAAAAAATCTATCTATCTATCTATCTATCTATCTATCTATCGACTGGTCGGTAGATGGATAGATTTTTTTCTTAAGAGACGCATATGAATAGTCAAAACCAAAGATAAGGTAAATAGCCATTTTTATTGTGCCTAAGATTCGTCCCCAGAGCAGCGGGCAGCGTTTTTTCAACCTTTTTCCAGTAATATTTGTTCTTTCCCCCACTCTTGAATGGTCAGTATGGCGGGAACAAGCTTTTTTGCATGCTCCGTTAGAAAATATTCAACATGTGGTGGTATTTCCGAATGCTGAATACGTTTGACAAGGCCATATTCTTCTAAATCCTGCAAGGAGCGTGTGAGCATAATGTTAGTGATTCCATGCAGTTGCTTTTTTAATTGGTTATAACGCAAACCGCCATTCAATAAGTGCCATATAATTGGTAACCTCCATTTTCCACCGATAATGTTTAGTGCATGCAACATTGGGCAATCATCACCATAGATGTTTTTCCTATTCATTTGTAAACATCTCCTTGACTCATTATCCAGGGCACAAAAAAGTGCGTACTTGTTTATTTGTTCCTTATTAGTATAATAATTCTATAAGTTAAAATCAATTATGGAAGAGAAAGGAAGATGATAGATTTATATGAAAGTAATTGCTATCAACGGAAGTCCGAGGAAAACCTGGAATACCGCTACATTATTGCAAAAAGCTCTTGATGGGGCTAAATCTGTGGGTGCGGATACGGAAATCATACATTTATATGATTTGAATTTTAAGGGCTGCACCAGTTGCTTTGCCTGTAAAAGAAAAGACAACAGGCATATTGGACAGTGTGCCATGAAAGATGACCTGACGAGTGTCTTAGATAAAATTTCAGAATGTGATGTCTTACTGCTGGGTTCACCTATATATTTTGGTAATGTCACGGGAGAAATGCACTCCTTTTTAGAACGCCTGCTATTTGCAAAAATGACCTACAATGTTGGTCATGGATCAATTTTCAAAGGTAAGGTGTCTTCAGGATTCATCTATACGATGAATGTCCCAGAGGACATCTCTGCAATGAATGTCCCCAAGGAACTTGTGAAACATTTAAACTATGAAGCTGTATTTCACTACTACGAATATTGTTTGCAAAGATTAAATGGAACCTCAGAATTTATGCTATCTACTGATACCTACCAGTTTGATGATTATTCCAAGTATGAAGCCTCAATGTTCGACGAAAAGCACAAGTCCCAAGTTAAACTAGAACAGTACCCCATCGACTGCCAAAAAGCTTTTGACATGGGCGCTAGGCTGGCAGTCATCTAAGTCAGCAGAACTTTTCCGATGATCAGTTTATTTTTAATCAGTTGGCAGTGTATCCCATTGGTTCGCTATGATGATCAGTGCTTAATCACGAAAAATTTGGGGCCGTGTTTCAGCACAGCCCCTTTTGTCATGTGTATTAACTTACTCTAACTCTACTATAACCTGCACATTGGCTGATAATTGAACCAGTCCAGCAGAGATAGGCGTTGCTGCCAGATTATCGCCCATACCTTTACTGTATAGACGGGTTGCTACCTCTGGCGATTGAAAATTGACCCCGTTTTCATTTACGGACTTGACCCGTACTACCCGTTTGTTTAAGGCGTCGGCTATGGCGTCGGCTTTGCTTATGGCATTGCGGACAGCTTGGGCGAGAGCGGCATTTCTAACCCCGTCTTCATCTTTTTTGCCAAACCGAATGGTATTGACCTGGTTAGCACCGGCGTTGAGGGCGCTATCGACAACATCACCGGCTTTATCTGGCAAAGTGGTTACCAGGATGCTGTTGGTAATCTGATAACCCTTAATAGTCGGTGTGCGACGGCCATTGTCGTCATTATTATAGATTGGCGTTACCGCATAATGCGCTGTCTTTATGTATTCATCTTTAATTCCCAGACTTTCTAGCGATTGCCGGATGCTTGTAGAGACTGCCGCGTTTTTGGTTTGGGCGGCAGTAATGGTTTCTGCTTCGGTTACTGTACCTAGATTAATATAAGCAATATCGGGGGTGATTTCCTCTTGGTAATTACCACTTACCTGTACTTCGGTAGCATTAGGGTTTGTCTCAGAGGCCAGAGCAACAGGCAGTGTGGTTGCCACCAGCAGTAGTACTAAACTTAAAAATTTGACGAATTTGAACATGATCATCAGCTCCTTTACCCATATAAACGAGTAAGCTAAGCAAAAGTAACGAAGAAAATATGAAAATATGAAAAATGATATAATTTCAGACACAGTGGGCAGTGTAGTCAATTGATAAGAGTGGTGGCAAAGAAGGTGCTTGTGGCATAAGATATGGTGTGAAAACATTTTGGAGGTGCGAGGACTATGCCTATTAGTGAAGAAGATCGCAAACCCAAGCATCATCATCATCACCATCCTGATGAATATGAGATAATGCCCCATGTTCATACTTATATAACGGAAGTTGATGTGGCAGATGACCATCAGCATATTATTATGGGGGTAAGCGGTCCAGCAAAAGAAAAAGGAAGGTGCCATATACACCGGATACATGGCCGGACTTCATTTATATGTGAAGAAGGGGAAGGCGGTCACTGGCATACAGAGGATGTTATGACAGGACCAGAAATTGAAATGCCGGAAGGCAACCATGTTCACTACTTTGACGGCATGACTAGTGAAGATGACAATCATTTCCATAGCTTTGCTGGTGCTACTGGTCTTGGACCATGTTGTGACCTAGACACAGAAGATGAATGTGAAGAAGAAGAATACGAAGATGAGTGCGCAGAAGACATCGAAGATCCGTGTGAAGACGTATGTGAGATGCCGGTAAAAAATATACCTAAATACAAGTATAAATATGGTAAACGTCCTGACGAAGAATAGTATGCTAACCTCACGAAAAGCTGTCAGTATTTGCTGATGGCTTTTTGTTAAATATAAGGCTCGGACATCTCTTTTGCAACAGCAGCTTTTACTATGGTAATTTTTGTGGTATAATTTTCATTTATATAAATGATATAAGTTAGACAAGCTGTAGAAGCTAATATATAGGGGGGATTATACAAATGGAGCTATGGTATACTGAGTACCAAACTAAGAATTTAGGTCTTGCTGCCCGAATCAAGGAAACATTATACTCGGGAAAGTCTGAGTTTCAAGAGGTTGCGGTAGTTGAGGCCTATGAGTTTGGGCGGATGTTAGTACTTGATGGTGTTTTTCAGACCTCAATAGTTGACGAGTTCATTTATCATGAAATGATTGCGCATGTTCCTTTATTTGTTCATCCCAATCCCAAAACTGTTTTGGTTATTGGCGGTGGGGATGGTGGTACAATTCGTGAGGTAGTTAAGCACCAGTCGGTGGAAGTGGCCGAAATGGTGGAGATTGACGGTTTGGTGGTGGAAGTTAGTAAAAAATATTTGCCGGAAATCAGTTCGGCCTTAAATGACAATCATCCTAAGCTGCACCTCAAGATTGGTGATGGCATTAAACATATGCAGGAAGTAGAAAATAAATATGATGTCATTATTGTAGATTGTTCTGATCCTATTGGGCCTGGAAAAGGATTGTTTACCCACGAATTTTATAAGAATGTGCACAAGGCGCTAAAACCGGATGGTTTGTTCGTACAGCAGACGGAGTCGCCTTTTTATCATCAAGATCTTATCAGGCAGCTCACCAAAGACATTGCATCAATGTTTCCGATAACCCGTTTATATTTGGCTAGCATTCCCTTGTATCCCGGCGGACTACATTGTTTTACCATCGGTTCTAAAGAGTATGATCCGGTTAGCGTTGATCTTGCCCGCATTCCGGAAAACATCGATACACGCTATTATAACCGGGAATTGCAAAAAAGCTGCTTTGCATTGCCAAACTTTGTGAAGGAATTAGTGAGATAAGCCACTTGGAACAAAGCGAGATTGCTACGCTGGCGCTCGCAATGACATAGGGAAGCTTGTGCTCCTATGATTATTGCAAGCGAACGGGAAGCAATCTCGCTTTTAACAGTTATATTAGATTTTCGGGGTTTAAGCCTGCTAGTTCAGGTAGCACAAACTGTCCATTCTTACGGATAAGTGTATCGTCAAACCAGATTTCACCACCACCGTATTCGGCTGTTTGAATACAGACAAGGTCCCAGTGGATGACAGACTTGTTGCCATTAAAGGCAACATCATAGGCGTTGCCAGGGGTGAAATGGAAGCTTCCTTTGATTTTCTCATCAAATAAGATATCCTTCATCGGTTTTTCAATATAAGGATTTACTCCTAGCGCAAACTCACCAATATAACGGGCACCCTCATCAATATCAAAAACCTTATTGATTTTTTCGGTATCATTGGCGGTGGCTTTGACGATCTTACCGTTCTTAAACTCCAGGCGAATATTTTCATAGGTAAATCCTTGATACACGGAGGGCGTGTTATAACTGAGGACACCATTTACCGAGTCTTTTACCGGTGCGGTATACACTTCACCATCAGGTATATTTCTCAGTCCGGAACATTTTACTGCTGGTATATCTTTAATTGAAAACGTAAGCTCAGTATTAGGTCCGGTGATTTTTACTTTGTCGGTTTTCTCCATTAGCGCAATCAATGGGTCCATGGCTTTGGCCATTTTTGCATAATCAAGATTGCACACCTTGAAGTAAAAGTCTTCAAAGGCTTCGGTGCTGGAATTGGATAATTGTGCCATCGAGGCATTTGGCCAGCGTAAGATACACCACTTAGTATGAGGCACACGCACGTCAAGATGCACTGGTTTTACCCAATTTTGTTGGTAGTTTTGTAATTGGGAGGCAGGGACATCCGCCATTTCCGCGATATTAAAGCTGGCTCGAAGACCAAGATAGGCATCCATTTCTTTCATTCTCGCCTGCTCCCAAGAAGCAGCAAGGGTGAGTTGTTCGCTGGAAGCTTGTATAAGCAAGGCGCGCTGCAATTGGCTGTTTTTAATTTCGAGGAAAGGAATACCGCCAGCGGCGTAAGCCTCATCAACAAGTGCTTTGGCTAGTGGCAGCGCATCATCAAACATCTCAATTAATATTTTTTCGCCTGCGGCAAGATTGGTAGAATAGCCAATCAGGTTTTTGGCGAGGGTTTTTATGCGTGAATCCAAAGTAGTACCTCCTTAAAATTTGGTTATTGATACGTATTATACTATCAGTATTTGATGTTTTAACAAAAATATCCTTTGGAAACCTTAGCTTTCTTCAATAAAATAGCGTACAATAATACTTGCAATTTAAGTAGACCTATTATATAATTTATTATGTTAATGAAAATTCCTCGATAGCTCAGTTGGTAGAGCAATCGGCTGTTAACCGATTTGTCGTAGGTTCGAGTCCTACTCGAGGAGCCAAAGGCCCGTTGGTCAAGCGGTTAAGACACCGCCCTTTCACGGCGGTATCAGGGGTTCGAATCCCCTACGGGTCACCAGTGACGACATTCGACACTAGACGTTCGACGTTCGATAAACCATTGTCGAAAGTCGAAAATCGAATACGTACGGGCGATTAGCTCAGCTGGGAGAGCGCCTGCCTTACAAGCAGGATGTCGGCGGTTCGATCCCGTCATCGCCCACCACCAAGAAAGCAACAGATAAATCTGTTAGCTTTCTTTTTTAATTCTTACAGGGTATACAGTTTATGCCACAAAGGCATAGTGTGAGCCTTTGTGAAAAAAAACATAATCTGAATAATTGTACAGCAGGAGAAACTTGGAATTTGACGAACTGTGTCAGAAAAGGGGGGTGAGACTTGGTGCTGTTTTCCAAAAGTAGAAATAGGATAGTTATGACAGTTGTTGGAACTTTACTGTTAGTAATGATTATTGTACTAACCCTTAATTACTTTAAGTATCAGTACCAAGCAGTGGTGACAGGCGAGCGCGAAAGGCTTACCGTAATTGCCGATTACCTGGATTTGCGTCTAAACGCTCGTTTGGTCGGACTTAATTTATTGGCGGCTCACCCTGATGTGCGTAGTCTTCAACCTGAACGGGTACAGTCAGATTTGCTGGCAGCTGCCAAGGTCTTAAATGTTGTTAATGTAGCCTTGTATAAGTATGATGGCAGCCTAATTAGTGATTGTTGCTCAGTTCCAGGTCAGATTAAATCTTCATTTGGTCAGCCATATTTTAAAAGGGATTTTAAGTCAGTGTTAACAGGCAGTTCGCATGTTTCTGAAAGGCTATTAAACAGCGATGTGGAAAATGCTTATGTGAGCCTGCAAGTCCCGGTGCTGGAAGAGGATCAAGTGATTGCAGTATTAGCGGCCTATGTACCAATTAGTGATATATCATTGGCAGCATATCGGGAAGGGATGTCTAAGTCGCAGTATACGATGGTTGTGGATGGGAATGGTCAATTTATCCATCATCCCCGGCTGAATCAGATTTTTCCTGAAAGTCCATTGGTTAAACAACAGATGCAGGAGTTATTCTTACATAAAAACGGTGTTGTCAGGATGAATTCGGCTCTTGACGGAGTTGATACATTGTTTATTTATACTGATTTACATAATGCACGCTGGCGAGTTGTAACTGCCATACGCATGGATGCTTTGTATGGCGGAGTTTTGCGCAAAACTCTGGCAGATGCGGAGAGTTTCCTTTGGCTGGCAATTTGTTTTGGCCTTTTGTATGGTGTCAGACGTCAGGCTAGTTTCCATGAACGTGAGCGTGAACAGCTGCGCTTGGAACGAATGATGTGTGTCAACCAATTGACGGCAGGGATTGCTCATGAAATTAGAAACCCCCTCACATCAATCAAAGGCTTTATTCAGCTTATGGCTCGGCGTGGTGATAAGCCAGTTTCACCTGAACATCTTGAGATAATCATTTCTGAAATTGGGCGAATTGATAACTTAATTAGCGAATTTCAAATGTTGGCTAAACCATTAAAAGAGACCTTATTTGAAAAAGTCGATGTATGCAAATTGTTACATGATGTGTTGTTGCTTATGGAAGGGCAATTTGATAATAAAAATATTGCTTTTGACTTACAACTGCCGCAATCAGATTGTTTGGCTCTTGGTGACATAGCCCAGCTCAAACAAGTGTTTATTAATCTTGTCAAAAATGCATTGGAAGCAGTGCCGGTTGACGGTAATGTTGCGGTAATAGTAAGTCGCCAGAAGGATATGATGGCGATAACAGTAGAAAATGATGGCGAGGGTATTTCGCCAGAAATTGTTGAAAAACTAGGAACACCGTTTTTCACAACCAAAGCAAACGGTACCGGTTTAGGCTTATCAGTGTGTTATAGTATTATCCAAAATCATGGTGGGAAAATTCTGATTTCCAGTCAGGCAGGCAGGAGAACAGCCTTTACGGTGCTAGTGCCAGCCGCGGATCATGAAGGGTGTTGCTACAAATAGTTTTGGTGTATACTATATAATTGAAATAAGTTGGCAAGTGAACAGGGGGGGAGTGGTTTCTGTTATGGAAGCAAAAGAGCGGCGTGAGCAGATTGCCAGTTTGCTGCAACAAATTAGGCAGCCAATAACGGGAATGGCATTAGCAAAAAAACTTGGCGTAAGCCGGCAGGTTATTGTCGGTGATATTGCTATTTTGCGGGCGTCTGGTGTTGATATTTACGCTACTCCCCAAGGCTATGTTATTTTGCAAACTGCGGCACCTGCTGCTGTCAGAGCGAAATTTGCTTGCTGTCATGATACTAAGTGCATAGAGACCGAACTTGCCGTAATTATTGATAATGGCGGTCATGTTCTTGATGTTAGTGTTGAGCATCCTGTGTATGGCGAGATTAAAGCCAACTTAATGCTGACTTCCCGGCGGGATTTAGCCGATTTTTTACATAAATCAGCGGAAAGCGGGGCTGCGCCGCTTTCACTTGTTACTGGTGGAGTGCATTTGCACACAATCGAAGCGCCCACAACCGCGGTTTTGCAGAAGATTGCTGCAGAACTTAAGGTGTTAGGGATATTGCTTGAATAAAAAAAATGCTGCTGGCGTTTAGCCAACAGCGTTTTTTTATTCAAAATAGTTGCCATTTTAACGTAGGGCCAGTATAATACATAGTATGACAAGACAGGTGTAAAGACAATTGGAGGCGAACGAGTTGGACGTTATTAGACGGTTAGAACAAATCCCAGTCAGCCGCTTCCATTACAAATTGCTGGCATTGACTGGACTGGGTTGGATGTTTGATGCTATGGATACTGGAATTATTGCTTTTGTATTGCCGGTATTAGCGAAGGAGTGGAGTTTAACGGGGGCCCAAATGGGTTTTATCGGCAGCATTGGTCTCCTGGGGATGGCTATTGGCGCGGTGCTGGGTGGTCTGGCGGCTGATAGATATGGGCGTAAGGCCGTATTCACGGTCACACTGTTGATGTATAGTGTAGCTACAGGATTATGTGGAGTAGCATGGAGTTATGAATCCTTACTTATGTTTAGATTCTTGGTAGGATTTGGCTTAGGCGGTGAACTGCCGGTAGCGGCTACGCTTATGACAGAGTACTCACCACCGGCAAGGCGTGGCCGCTTCATTGTATTATTGGAAAGTTTCTGGGGAGTTGGCTGGTTAGCGGCGGCGCTTATTTCGTATTTTGTTATTCCTCGCTTTGGTTGGCAAATGGCATTTTTCATTGGCGCAGTGCCGGCACTTTATGTGTTTTTTATTAGAATGGGAGTACCTGAATCTATCCGTTACCTTATCGCTAAAGGACGTCACGCGGAAGCCTTGGAAATTGTGGCGAAAATAGAGCGCTCAGTCGGGATTGAATCAACTGTTCAGCCAGCGGCAACAAGCAATGTGGATTTGCCAAATCTTACTGAGGATAAGATAGCCTTTAAGGAATTATGGACTGGCAAGTTTGCCAAACGGACTATTATACTATGGATAATCTGGTTTGGTATTGTGTATTCTTATTATGGTATCTTTACTTGGCTTCCGTCACTCATGGTTCAGCAGGGACATACTGTTCTCAAAACATTTGAATATGTATTAATTATGACAGTGGCTCAATTGCCAGGGTATTTTAGCGCCGCCTATTTGGTTGACCGTATTGGCCGGAAGGCAACACTGGCAGGCTACTTGGCAATGAGTGCAGTTAGTGCGTATTTCTTTGGACAAGGCGGCAACGCAGAAACTGTGCTTCTCTGGGGCAGTTTGATGTCTTTCTTTAACCTGGGGGCCTGGGGGGTTGTATATACCTATACGCCAGAACTCTATCCTACGCGGATACGGGCGTTTGGTTCCGGATGGGCGGCGGCTGTCGGTCGCTTTGGTGGAATCTTGGCACCGACTATTGTTGGCTACATGATTGCGGGGCCTCAGGGTTTTTCACAAGTATTTACAATGTTTACGGGTGTTATGCTGGTGGTTGCTATAGCTGTATGGCTATTTGGTGAAGAGACCAAAGGCAAAGCTTTGGATGAGATAAGTAAATAGTGCAGAAAATACTAGGCGGTATCGTCCTAGTATTTTTTGATTGTTTGGCGAGGTCATGGTATAATTTGATGCATAGTGTTGGTTGAGGGGGAAGAGTGTGCATGATGATTATTAGTATGTTAGTAGGGGCTGTTGCCGCCTATTGGGTATATAATGATGCCAGGGGACGCGGTCATGATTTGGGAACAGCATTACTATGGTCTGTAGGGACAGTGGCTGCGTTATTTATCTTTTTGCCGCTGTATCTTCTTGTAGGCAGGAAGTCACCTGTGAAGCAGCGACCAAGTGCAGATATTATTGACATTGAGGCAACACTGGTAGAAGGGGAGACAATAAAATGCCCGATGTGCGCCGGTAGAATCAAAGAGGAATTCAAAGTCTGTCCCTACTGTGGATTTACGCTAAAGCCTGCCTGTCCTTCTTGTGGTAAAGAGCTTAATCGCGAATGGCGGGTGTGCCCTTACTGTCAGACAGCTACGGAAACCAAATAGTCTAAAGCAGGCTGTAAAACCCAAATTTTGCAAGCCAGATAATGGAGAATGAAAATAATTTCAAAAAAGTATACATTAATGTACGTAAAAACCATTGCCTATAAACCCGCGATTCTCTTGTTCATTTATGTTCGAAATTGATTTGTAGTATTTATGACAGGAGTTTGGAATCTAGTGGAAAAAAGATTATAATTTTATTATACATTTAAGGATAATCTTCGATAATATAGATATAAGTAAGTTTGGAGGTAATGTAATGTCGACAATTAGCGGGATTAGTGGTATAGCGAGTGCTTTATCCAGCATATTAACAAAGAATACCGATTCAACCAACAGCGATTCTAGTACTGAACAAACATTTTCTTCGAGTGATACAAGTTCAACATCGTCAACTCAAAAGAAAACACTTCTTGATTATTTTGAGAGTTCTTCAGACTCTGCTGGAACTAAGACACTTGCAGACTGCTTGGGTGATTCTTCTGATGATTCCTCAAATATTTATAGTGTGCTTACATATGGCAGTCAAGGAAAAGTACAGTCTATTTTAGATAAAATTGAGTCGAAAAAGAGTACAGATAGTACATCTAGTAGTACAAGTGATACCAGTACAAACACTAAGGTATAATATTATATAAGGTAAACGAGATTTCTTAGAGGACTACCGAAAGGTGGTTTTTTTGTTGGTCTACCAGAATTTATAACTAAATTCTGTTGACATAAGAACGACTAAGGCTTCTGCCGGCGACGCACCCGGATGGTGCTAGTGCCGATTGCGCCATGGATGGCATAGCAATTCGGCCGTCCTGATGGACTTGGCACAAGCCAAGTCTTTTCTTATCTTTGGGAAGAATAATTAAGTTTGTCCATACCAAGAGATAGACAGGTGAAAATAACAGTAAAATCCAGATTAAAGTCACTTGCGTTGAGATGTTATGTATGCTATAATTCTTTGAGTGAGGTGAGAGCATAATACACATGTTGTTCACATGCTAATCATTAGCAAAGACTATTGCTCGTAAACTCAGGTATTCTTTGTGGCTGATGCCACTAAAAAATGCGCCCGTAGCTCAGGGGATAGAGCGCCAGCCTCCGGAGCTGGAAGCGCAGGTTCGATTCCTGCCGGGCGCACCATAAGAAAATCAAGCCTTCTAGCGATTTTGCTGGAAGGCTTTTTTCATGAAAAACTGCTTATGCACTGCTTGTTTTGTAAAAAGTGATGAAAAGTAAGCAGAAATGATGGAATTTACATGAGTGCTACCATTATAGGAAAATGTGATAAGATAAGAAATTTGTAATGATTACTAGAAAGTAGTTATTCGACATGGGGCTTTTTTCAAGTATATAAAAAAGAATGTGTCAAAAAAACTAACACATTCTAACACAAATAAATAAATATATGTGTTAGAATGTGTTAGAAAGTGGTAGAATAAAAATATAAAGAATAAGGGGGATTGAAAATGCCTATTTTAGAAGGTCCTATGATTGAACTTAAGCAAACGGTAGTGGATGATATTAAAAAAGAAGTAGTGGCCTTTGCCAATAGCGAGGGAGGCATTATATATATAGGTATAACCGACCAAGGCGAGGTTATTGGTGTTGAAAGTGTAGATGAAACGTCTTTAAAGGTCTCTAACATGATTAGAGATTCTATCAAGCCAGATGTTACAATGTTCGTGAAGTATTCTAGTGAAGTAATGGAAGAAAAAAATGTTGTAAAAGTCACGGTGCAAAAAGGAACGGATTGCCCGTATTATATCGCCAAAAAAGGATTACGGCCAGAAGGCGTATATGTTCGTCAAGGTTCATCATCAGTCCCGGCATCGGAAACTGCTATTCGGCGTATGATAAAGGACACTGACGGTGATACTTTTGAAAATATGCGCTCCTTGAATCAGGAGCTGACCTTTGAAGCGGCTTCTGCTGAATTTAAGAACAGAAATATTGCTTTCAGTGAGAACCAGATGGTAACTCTAGGGCTAATTAATTCTGAGCGTATTTATACAAATCTTGGGCTATTGCTGTCAGACCAATGTGTACATACGATAAAAGCTGCCTCATTTGAGGGTACGACAAAGTCAATTTTTAAAGACCGGCGGGAAATTAGCGGTTCTCTTTTAGCGCAAATGAATGACGTATATGGCTTCATTGATTTATATAATAAGACAAGAGCCGAGTTTTCTCACCTATATCGCATTGACCGTCGAGATTATCCCGAAGAAGCTTTACGCGAGGCACTTTTAAACTCACTGGTTCATCGAGAATATTCCTTTAGTGGCAGTACGCTAATTAGTATATTTGAGGATCGGATAGAATTTATATCCATTGGAGGATTGGTGAAAGGGCTTACGATGAATGATATTCTATTTGGGGTGTCTCAATGCCGTAATGAAAAGCTAGCCGCTGTTTTCTATCGATTGAAACTGATTGAAGCCTATGGTACAGGCATACAGAAAATCATGGATAGCTATCAAGACATCAGAGTGAAGCCGAGGATAGAAGCATCTGATAATGCATTTAAAATTATTTTGCCTAATAAAAATGTATTGCTACAAGAAAATATGGTTAATGACGATGAGAAAATTATCTTAAAGCTTATCGAGCAACAAGACTCTATTGTAAGAAAAGATATAGAAGCAGCATTATCCATTTCGCAGACTATGGCCGGTCGCTTAATAAAACAGTTGGTGGATAAGGGATTGATAGCTGTAGTCGGCAGAGGTAGAAAAACAAAGTATATAGGAATAAAAGCGGTTAAGTCGTAATAAATGACATAGCACAAAAAAGAATGGAGCTGCGGAAACTCATTTTGAGTTTCCGCAGCTCCATTCTTCATTGCCGAAAGGTATTGAAACGCGATGATAAAGTATCGATTGCTTCTTGATTTTTGAGTCAAGATCATGCAAATCTATGGATGTAGTGTGTCCTAACATATGTTGAACCGTGGCAACAGTAGGAACAGATGAGGTGGTAGCATTAACAGTATGCAGTGAAGCCCGTAATAGCTATGTTAATGAAAACTACTTCGCGCGACTGTAGTGATGAGTGGTGATAAGATATAAATTCAACTACCTTCGTTATGGTAACATATCGACAGCGTGAGAGAGTGACGACAGCCCCTGTTCATTACCGCTATGCTATGATGAGATATATACAGAAGAATTCCAAAAGCAGTATGGAATAATATGGAAACTTGCAAATACTAGAGAGTTTGCTAGAAATCTATGGTTTGAAAATAAACGGCTTGTTAACCGCGAGCGATTACAGGAGTTGAGGTCGATATCAGGTGGGGCTTTATTAATAAGAACGGAATACGCGGCATTAGCGGGGGTGATGTAAATGGACGTACAGGGCTGTATGAAAAAATACAGTGTGGATTCAGTATGCCACTTACTTTCATCATGGACTGTTATGTAGTAACGACAAAAGTAGCTGACGCTAGACTCTTTATAAACAGAAATATTTTCTTTGAAGCGAAAGGGTTAAAAAAGCATTTTTAATAATGCAGCCGGAGTAGTCGCTGGATAGTGGTACTAAAGTCGATTGTAGTGGAAGGGACAGTATATGGAGTGTTTTGATCTGAAGTCATATGAGCCATATTTTCATAAAGAGCGGGTAGAAATCACTCGCTGGGACAGCATTGATGATAACGTGATTCGATATATGTTCTATCAAGAACCGTTAAGGTCGGCTGCCGAGAGTTTTGTCAGCTATTTTGGAAACGTTTTTGAGGGCGATGAAAGGTACAAAAAAATTGGCCGTTTTTTCTATCCGGCAGGTAATTTCGATGCTATGCTATCATTTTTGCGGTATGCCGTCAGTCAAAAGGACTGTAATACGGAGATTATATGTCTGACACGAATTTTTGCACAGGACAATTGTTACAACGAGCCTTCTTGGATTCTATGGGGACGCTTCCTGAATGATGTACTTGACATGTTGAAGCAGTGGAAAGGTTATGATGATAAAGCGGTTGAACACATAGTTGAACATTCAATTATAAAGACGGTAAAAAAATAGAAAAAAATACTACCGGGTAGGCGTTTAGTTTTAATTATTCCATATATTTCATCAATTAACTCTATGCTTAACCCTAGCTCCCATTTTTAGCAACTATTTTTTTACATATAAATTAAAATAAAATAAAATATTGCATATACAATCAATAAATGAGTATAATAAAAGCAAAGGTTAGTTAGCTCCTAACCTTTGCTGCGGAGAAAATACGCCGTAGGTAAAAATGAATTAGCTTAGAACGAAATAGATAATCCGTTGCACCGGGTTATCTATTTTTCTTTTCTATTCCAAATTGCGTTAATCAGTATTTCTAAAAGCCAAGGAAGTTTGATCGAAAACTTTACTTGAATGCTTTTTAGATTCATCATAACGCCCCCCCCCTTCTGTGACGGTATCTTAAAGATACCTACGGCGCAATTCTCCACACCTTCACAGAAGTGGGCAAGTAATTTACCCAAAGCGGCAGGCTATAGTCAATATGCTAACCCTATAACCTGTCCACAATTAATATTATACCATATTTTGGTTAATTAAGTTTAAATTTTTGTCCGGTGATAACATTTACCACTGTTACACCAGCACCAAATACTGACCGCATTTCGGCAAGCGCGAACTAACAGCAGACAAGATCAGTTAGATGCCGCTGCCATATGTTGCGTTTTTTTACAGTTGCTTGGTGGCCGAAGAAGTGAACGAAACGAGAATATAGCGAATGCGGAATGTCGTGTAGAAAGCGCTGTATAAAGCCTATAGTAAGCCTGAAGTATAATGCAGGTACTTACTATAGGCTATTTTCTTGTAAGGTATGAGCATAATGCTTAGTATATTCGTTTAATTCGACCGGATGGCATACTCAGGGCAAATGTGTTTGCAAGTACCGCAGGAAGTACATAATTTAGTGTCAATATAGGCTTTGTTATCGTTTTCATAATTTATCGCTTCAGAAGGGCATACCAGAATACATTTACTGCAGGTTTTACAAAGATACTTTAATACTCTCGGTCTTTGATAGTTAGAAGATACTTGTTTTTCCATAATATCACATCCTAAATTAGAATAAGTAGAACAACAGATGTATTCTTCTCTGATTTCGGATATTTCTCCTGCAAGCACCTTTGGTTAACTGATGAATTCCACCGGATTCAAGCTGAAGTTGAAGCGGATATTCAGATAGCAAATACAATACCTTCAAGTATTATTTGTAATGAAACTCTGCTTTGGAGTGATGTCACAAAAAAATAATACTTGCTTTTTTTACTTAGTGATAATATACTAACAGCATAAATACTTAGTAGTAAAATGCTAATAAGTAGGGTGATGTAATGAGAATTGGTATTTATGGTTCTTCCTTCAATCCTCCAACTAATGGCCATCTCTGGTCAGCAAACACGATTGTGCAACGAGAAGAATTAGATAAGGTTATTTTACTTCCTTCTTCATCCAAACGCACAGATAAGAATATAGAGATAGCAGACCTTCACCGTCTGGAAATGCTCAGATTAGCTGTGACTGATAATAGCATATTTGAGATTGATGACCATGAAATGAAGGCTATCTCTGGCAAGCAATATAGCTACGTTACTATGGAATATTTTCGGGAAAAATATCCGGACGATGAATTGTTTTTTCTGATGGGAGCAGACCTTTTAGCAGAGTTGCCTAATTGGACTTATGGAGAAAAATTTATTCAATCTACTAAATTTATCGTAATTGAACGCCAAAACATTCCTATGGGTGAGATAATCGCAAAAAACCCAATGCTCCGTAAATATCATAGGAACTTTAGCCTGATTTATAAAGGTATAGTAAACGAAATTAGTTCTAGTTACATAAGAGAAGAATTTGAAAGCGGTGCAGATCCCCGATATTTGCTGCCTGAAGCTGTGTACTGGTATATCAAAAGCAATAACGTTTACTTAAAAAGCGAGCCATTATGATAGTAGATGACTGAATATTTGAAATTTAGGACAAGAAAGGAAGGATTGAATATGCACGAACAAAAAGAATTTCTTAAAGACTATGATGACAGTAAATATAAAAAACCGTCTACTACTGTAGATATGGTAATCTTAACTGCTGCTGATATTGAAACCAATGCTCGGTCAGTTCCAGATAAAGTGTTACGAGTCCTTCTTATTAAACGTAAGGGAGACCCCCTTGTTGTTGATGTAACCGACCCATATAAAGGTAAATGGGCTTTGCCAGGGGGGTTCGTTAATTACTTCGAAGACCTTGATACTGCGGCAATCCGGGAGCTGGAAGAAGAAACTAACGTTTCTAATGTTTACATGGAACAGCTTTATACTTGGGGCAAGGTTTACCGTGACCTGCGCCGTAGAGTTATTAGTACCTCATATATGGCACTTGTTGATAGTTCTAAACTAAACATAAAAGCCGGAGACGATGCTGAAGATGCTTGTTGGTTTGATGTAAAAGCCACGCCGCTTGAAGAAATAAAAACGCAAACTCAAACAGGTTATGTTCGCAAAACAACGTATGAACTATTCTTGATAAATGGCGAGCATGAAATAAAGGATACTGTAATTGTTACTAAGGAGATGGACGGAAGAACTTCTAAAGTCGACTTTCAATGCATGGATAATCCCTCAGGGCTTGCTTTCGACCACGCAACAGTTATCTTTTATACTCTTGAGCGCTTAAAGAACAAAGTGGAATATACCGATATTGCTTTTTCTCTTATGCCGGAATTGTTTACTTTAACAGAACTAAAGAAGCTGTACGAAGTTATCACCGGCAAAGCCCTTTATAGTAGAAATTTTCGCGATAAAATGGAGAAACAGAAAAAAATGGTAATAGAGACAGATGAATGGGAATCCGGTAAGCCTTATAAGCCAGCCAGAATGTTTCGGTTCAATCCCGATTGGGCAGAAGCTTAGTGAATAGATTTAACTAATTTGCGAATAACCAAACACGAAGCAAGCGAGGTGTATACATTGAAGGTAGGAATTATGCTCAATCGCTCCAAAGGACTCAAAACCGCTGCCGTTGAGACTATCATCAGGCATATTGAGAGACTGGGAAGCAGCGCCGAGCTACTGAATTTTGATAATCCCCTTTCGAAATTAGATGTAGTTCTTTCTTTCGGAGGAGATGGAACAGTACTAGGTACAGCCAGATATGTAGGGGAAATTCCTATCTTCGGAATTAACACTGGCCATTTAGGCTTTTTAACCGGAATGGAGTATGATCTTCCCAAAGTCATAGAGGCCATTCCTCTGATTCTAAATAGTCAATTTACCATAGATAAACGTAAACGCTTAGAGGCACGAGTATATCGACACGAAAGAAATGTAGCGTATTGCACCGCTCTAAACGACATAGTAGTCAAAGGAGCTATAGCTAAGCTAGTAAGACTTAGAACCCATATAGGCGGGGATTATGTCGGGAACTTTCCTGCAGATGGAATTATCATAAGTACAGCTACCGGAAGCACCGGGTATTCCATGTCAGCCGGAGGGGCAATTATTCCTCCCGACCTCGCAATCAACGTAATCACTCCTATCTGTTCTCATTTACTTAATGTAAGGCCGATGATCGCCTGTGACAGCAAAGCAATCAAAGTCGTAGTCGAATCCTATCAAAAGGAACTTCTTCTTTCTGCAGATGGACAAGTAGATATTGAGTTGGAAACTGATGATTGTATCGTTATTAATAAAGCTCCTATGGTGACTAATTTGATTAGGCTCAATAATGAAACCTTCTATCAACTGCTTTCACGAAAGATGAAATGGAATAAAGATGAAAAGGATCGGAGTGAATCACCATGAGCATAAATAGAGGGGCTGAAATAATCAGCTATGAGTGCGAATATCGCAAAAAGTAATGATAGCAATAATAGACGAGAATAGAATGTCCATATTGACATATCTGCTTGTCTATTATACTATATAAAGGAAAAATAAAACTCCTAAAGGGGAGTAGCTCATAGAACAGAGTCAACATACTGATGAGTAATCATCTGGCTCTGTTGTTGACGATTGTCAATTAGCGAGACCTTTAGTATGGCTATTATTGTCATACTAGAGGTCTCGTTTTTTATATATAATACATTAAAGGAGGATTCATTATGACTGCATTTTTGACTTCGCTTGTATTTGTGGTTCTTGCAGAAATGGGCGATAAAACGCAACTGTTGGCTATGGCTTTTGCCACCCGCTATAAATGGCAAACGGTGATGTGGGGCGTATTTGTTGCCACTATTTTTAACCACTTATTTGCCGTAGTTGTCGGCAGCTATCTCACTGCGTTCATTCCCATGAGCTACATACAGATTGCGGCAGCCATATCGTTTATCATCTTCGGACTTTGGACAATCCGTGGTGATGAACTCGACGGCGAAGATAAAGTTTCTAACCGTAGTCCTTTTTGGACGGTAGCTATTGCATTTTTCATTGCTGAGATGGGAGACAAAACACAGCTAGCCACTGTTGCTTTGGCAGCTCAATTTAACACCATTATCCCTGTATGGCTAGGAACGACTACCGGTATGATGATAGCGGATGGCATTGGAATAATCATTGGTATTGTACTTGGAAAAAGAATTCCAGAGAGAGCAGTTAAATGGTTTGCCGCTATTATTTTTATTCTTTTCGGTCTCTTTGGTCTGTACGAGTACTTACCTAGTCAATATTTGACACCAGGAACGATTACGGGCGGCTTAGTAACCCTTGTTATATTGATGTATCTCGTATCACGAATGAGTGGAACCCAGGATAAACTCCCGCAGAAAACAACACAGGAGGAATAAAGAAAATAAGAGGTCACCATATGGTGGCCTCTTATTTTATGCTTTGCAAACACTATGCTATAATTAGGAATTATTAACAGTATGTTATATACATCACGGTGGAGGCGTATTGGCGTATGGGGATGCTTACCTGGGCGTTTTTGCATAAATATAAAACAAAGTATTGGAAACAATTTTTGCTTGCTGCTACGTTTGTAACAATGGAAGCTACCTGTGATCTGCTGCAGCCCACCATCATGTCTAAAATAATTGACATTGGTGTCGCAGACAGGCGGCCTGATTATATTCTCAGCCAAGGGGCCCTTATGATTTTAATAACCGCTTTTGGGGCGCTGGCGGCTTGTATCCGTAATGTTATCGCCAGTAAGGTATCACAGAAGTTTGGGTCGGAATTGCGAGAAGACCTATATGAAAAAATTCAAATGCTGTCGTTTACCAACATTGATAACCTTAATCGGGCGTCGCTGGTAACCCGGCTCACAAATGATGTTACGCAGATACAGGTATTGGTAAACGGTCTAATGCGAATTTCACTGAAAGCGCCACTTTTATGCATTGGCAGCCTGATTATGGCTATAAACCTTAATCCTCATTTATCAGTCGTACTGGTAGTAGTAGTTCCTGTTGTAATGTTATTAATAGCCATTAATATTAAGGTGGGTTTTCCCCGGTTTGCTCAAGTCCAAAATGCACTGGACCAAGTCAATGCCGTTATGCGGGAGCATTTGTCCGGAATTAGGGTGGTCAAGGCTTTTAAGCGATTTGAATATGAGCAGGAAAAGTTCGGGGCAGCCAACCAGGAACTGCGGGAAAAATCCGTGGGTGCTATCAGGCTGATGTCCGGTTTTAGCCCTGGTATAGCACTCACTGTGAACCTCGGTATCGTTATGGTGCTCTGGCTAGGAGGGCTAGGGGTTAGCACCGGCCAAATACAAATTGGTCATATTATTGCGTTTATAAACTATATGACACAGATATTGGTTTCGTTAATGATTATGTTTCTGATATTTAATACCTTTGTCAGGGCAAAAGCCTCGGCAATGCGGATTGCTGAGGTATTTGAGCAAGATAATGACGCCAAATGGATAACTAACTATTCCATCAACCGGCAAGTTAAAAACGGTCGTATCGATTTTAAGAATGTCAGCTTTAGTTATGCTGGCGCAGCCGGTCCACCTGTACTAAAGGATATCAACCTGACTTGCCTGCCAGGACAAACGGTTGGCATTATAGGGTCAACCGGTGCCGGCAAAACTAGCCTGGTCAACCTAATTCCACGCTTCTACGAAGTAACCACAGGGTCCATAGAAGTGGAGGGATATGATATAACCGAGATTAATCCCGGTCAGCTCAGAGATAAAATTGCCCTTGTGCCACAACAAGCATTGTTATTTACCGGAACCATCATGGATAATATCTGCTGGGGCAAAGAAAACGCTACCGCCCAGGAGGTAGAAGCAGCAGCCAAAATGGCAGCGGCACATGAGTTTATTACTTCCTTTCCTGAAGGCTACAACACCAAATTGGGGCAGGGAGGCGTAAATTTGTCTGGCGGACAAAAGCAGCGACTAGCCATTGCCAGAGCCCTTATCAGGAAGCCTACCATACTTATCCTGGATGATTGTACGAGTGCGGTTGATGTAGTAACTGAAGAAAAAATAAAAGCGGCATTAAAGCAATACACGAATCAGCTTACTTGTCTGCTTGTGGCACAGCGAATTAGTACGGTCCTTGATGCCGATAAAATTGCCGTTATGGAAGATGGTACTATTAGTGCGTGTGGTACTCATACTAAGTTATTGCAAACCAGCAGTGTGTACCGGGAGATTGTCCAGTCCCAGTTGGGAAGGAGATAACCATCATGTCTGAAGGCCGTGAACAAAACAGAGATAACAATCGCCGCAGCACAGCTAATCAGCCCTGGCGCGGCCCTGGTGTCGGCAGAGCTTTTGGGGGGCGCCGATCCAGGGGTGTTGTCAAGCCTAAGAATTTTACTCGAACATTGCAGCGACTGTGGCAGTATTTACGGCAGGAGCAAAGAATGCTTGTCATCATCTTTTCCATAATTTTGGCAGATTCGCTGTTGGTATTGCTAGGTCCATATATAATAGGGGTGGCTATTGACAGTATGGCTGCTTCGGAATCTGCGGCTAGAGTCGGAATGCTGGAAGTATTACTGGTGATTTTGGCCATAACGTACGTGGCTGACGGGCTACTCTCCTGGGGACAGGGGTGGTTGATGGCTGGCATTTCGCAGCGAGTAGTAATGCAGCTAAGAGCAACACTATTTGCCAAACTGCAAAAGTTGCCGCTTGCCTACTTTGACATCCATCCCCACGGTGAGTTAATGAGCCGATTATCAAATGACACGGATAATGTCAGTGGTACACTATCTCAGTCAATTTCACACCTTATGTCCTCGTCCATCGCCATTACGGGATCATTTGTGATGATGATGGTGCTAAGTCCGTTGCTTACACTGGCTGCTCTGGTTACGTTGCCGTTAGTTATTTTTTTGACTCGAATTATTTCGCAAAAGACCAGTGTGTTGTTTAAAGAAACGCAGGTTGAGCTGGGGAATCTAAATGCTCATGTTGAAGAGACTATTTCAGGTATCCAGGTGATCAAGGCTTTTAACCATGAGCATAGGGCTATTGACGACTTTAAGACCATAAACTTTAAACTTTGTGAAATAGGAACAACTGCACAAATCTGGTCAGGTTTCCTCATGCCAATAATGAATGTAATTACTAATATTGGATTTGGAGCCATTGCTATTGTTGGCGGTATGCTGGCGGTAAATGATGTAGTTACTGTTGGTACCATCGCCAGCTTTATAAGTTATTCACGGCAATTTGTCCGACCTGTCAATGAACTTGCCAATATTTTCAACACACTGCAATCGGGGGTTGCCGGTGCTGAACGGGTATTCGAAATCTTAGACCAGATTGAAGAGCCAGCTGATCTGCCTGAGGCAGTCGAGCTAACAGAGCCTAAAGGCCAAGTGGTTTTCCAAAATGTCAGTTTTGGTTACAGATCAGATGTGCCAATACTAAAAAATGTAAATTTTGTAGCTGCAGCAGGCAGTTGTACTGCACTTGTGGGTTCTACCGGGGCGGGTAAAACCACCATTGTTAATTTGCTCGCGCGGTTTTATGATGTTACCGGTGGCCGAATTTTGCTTGATGGCCGGGATATTCGTCAATATACGCGTGACAGTCTCCGCCAATGTTTTGGTATTGTGTTGCAAGATACCTATCTGTTTTCCGGTACTATTAAAGAGAACATTCGATATGGTCGACCGGGAGCAGCAGATGCCGATGTGGAACGAGCCGCCATACTGGCCAACGCCGATATATTTATAAAACGTATGCCAGAACAATATAACACCAAGCTTTCAGAGAACGGTGGTAATCTAAGTCAGGGTCAGCGGCAGCTTATCGCTATTGCCCGGGCAATTTTGGCAGAACCAGCGATACTTATTCTTGATGAGGCTACCAGTAGCATAGATACCAGAACAGAATTTTTTATTCAGGATGCCTTACGTAAAATTATGTATGGGCGTACTACGTTTATCATTGCCCACCGGCTCAATACTATCCAGGAGGCGGATCAGATTTTGGTGTTAAAAAACGGTGAGATTGTTGAGCAGGGTAGTCACAGTGAATTACTCGCTGCAGAAGGCATATACTCTGCGATGTTTTCTAGCCAATTAGAGAATAAAGAGGAGTTTGATATCACTACCATGAAATACATATGAATAAGATGCATAAAAACATTGACGGTGAGCAAGGTGAAGAATAAAATATGCATAGAGATAAGTTGTTTTTTGGTATTGAGCCAATCGGAAATTTGTATTTTTTAGGATATCGATTTCCAGAGGGAGTTGTGGTATGAAACGGTGGATGCTTGCATTAGTGGTGATGTTGTTGTTGATGCCCAGAGTAAATGCATCGTCTGGTGAGTATCTAATACGTCCATCCGACGTACTGAGCGTCAGTGTATTTGGCTATCCGGAGCTTAGTTTTCCTGCTCCTGGAAATCCAGACTCAATTACTATTCGATCAGATGGGAAATTTGCGTTTCCGCTTGTGGGTGAGATCGAGGCGGAGGGTTTGACGCCGCAAAATTTGGCAGAATTGCTCCATGAATTGCTCGGAAAGTACTATGTGAACCCCCGTGTCACCGTCAATGTGCAGCGTTTTAGCACAGAACGCGTGTATGTTGTAGGGGAAGTGAACGTACCGGGGCTTTATGAACTGGATAAAAGCAGGAATTTGATGGATGCAATCGGCGCGGCAAAAGGGTGGACTAAAGATGCAGCCAAAACCAAGGTTTTTATTATTCGCAAAGCCCAAAAAGCTGAACCCATCCGGGTTAATTTGCTGGACTTACTGAAAAAAGGCGATGTAAGCAAAAACCCGCGTTTGCAAGAAGGTGACATTGTCTACCTCACCGAAAATCATCGAATTGATTTTGCAAGAGATATATTGCCATTAACACAGATTTTTTACAATTTAGATAATACGGGCAATAACGATAGCTAATGAGTCGTCTGTTACAAAATGTTAACAATAACCAGGGGGCCTCAATGGACAAACAGTTAGATTTGCATGGCTTAATATCGATTGTAAGGCGCCACCGCAACTGGGTATACTCCAGTTTTTGCATAGCGATAATACTTGCTATCATATTAAACTTGATGCCGCCAACATATGAGACGAAAGTTACAATCCGAATAAAACCGGCTGCAAAAAGTATGATAGATGCAGGCGGGGCAACATGGCAGTCGGAAGAACTAGCGCGGCAGAAAATGTATACCTATGCCGAATTAATAAAGAGTCGATCGGTCGTGGAAGCGGCAATTGGAAAACTCGATCCAGATGAACAGGCGTCTCTTCGTTATGAAACTGTTATCGAACGAATTACGGTTCGTCCGTTAAAAGATACGGAGATTTTAAATACGTTTGTTTTAGCCGACTCTCCACAGAAAGCACAAAATTTGGCAAATGCGTTGGCGGTCGCAGTTAATGAAATGTCGTTGGATATTGCCCGGGCGGAAGGTAAAGAAACTCGAATTTTTATCGGGGATCGTTTGGCTGAAAAAAAACGTGAGCTTGATGAAGCGGGAAAAGCATTAGTGGACTATAAAAAAAATAACCGGGTTGTTGCTATTACCGAACAGGCCAGGGCGTTTGTGGAACGACAGTCAATCTTGAAAAAATTGGATACCGAGAATCAATTGGTGTTGGGGGCAGCGTATGCTAAACAAAAAACACCTGATATCATTGTTGATACACCTGTTGTGCAGTTGTATCGGAACCGATTGGCTGAACAAGAAGCTGAATTGGCGGGATTGTCGAAAAGTTTGACCGACGAACATCCGCGTGTGGTTAATCTTAAGGCTTCCATCGCTGAGAATCAAAAGAGGCTGCAAACTGAACTTATTCGCATCGCAATAGGTGAGGTATCTTTAGGCGAAACCCAGAAAACAAGTTTACAACGCATTACCTCCCAGGAAGAAAAAGAATTGGCAAAGCTTCCTGCAACAGAAACACAGTTGGCGCGTTTAATGCTTGATTATTCGGTTGCTGAAAGTACCTATACCACCTTAGCGAAACGCTATGAAGAAGCACGAATCAGTGAAATCATGGAGTCGGCTAACATGCAAGTTATCGACATGGCAGCGTTGCCGGAAGACCCGGTTAAACCTAAAAAAGGTTTCAACTTATGTATATCGGCCATTTTGGGGCTTTTTATCGGAACCATGATTACATTTTTTGTTGAATATTTTTATAAAACAATTGATACAGTTGGCGATTTGCAGCATTACTTAGCTGTGCCAGTGATTGGCGTTATTCCAAGAGTGGGATCTCATTCCCCAAGCTGGACTGGGAGTAGGAAAGCAGACGGTGAAAATCATGGATAGGCGGTCACGGATGGATGGGCGGTCACGAAAAGATAGGCGCCCGCGAAAGGATAAGCAGTCACAAGGTAAGCAGATTCGCTATATGATATCAGACAGGGAACAATCTCCGTTTGCGGAATCATTTCGGGTTTTGTGTGCCAGCATCCGCGATGCGGAACCCCAAGGAAAAGTACATATGGTTTTATTTGCCAGTGCTAATTCTGGTGAGGGAGGGGCAATGGTTGCCGTTAACTCGGCCATGCTGCTGGCATATGCAGGGTATAAAGTCGTTTTAGTCGATTGCGATCTTCGTACTCCCATCGTGTGTGATACTTTTAAATTGGATAATACTGGATTAACAAATCTCATTCGGGACGAAGTCTCGCAGGAAGACATTTTGCAAGATTCCAGGATTCCCAATTTGAAAGTTGTGACCAGTGGTCCTCTGCCGTTAGAATCTGTTACTATCCTGTCCAATCCCAAAATCCGTGTCTTCTTTGATTATTTGCGTACTCAGGCGGATTATATTTTTATTACCAGCTCTCCTGTCTTAATTAAAATGGATTCTGTTGTTTCAGATGCCTGTGTTTTGGCTTCCAAAGTAGATGGTGTCGTGCTGGTCGTCGATAGTCGGATCGTAAAACCTCAAAACGCCAAAAAAGTATTGCAGCTTTTGCTTGGTGCTAAAGCAAATATTATTGGTACAGTACTAAATGATGCGATTGATTAGCGCGGAGTACGCTTAATCAATCGTCTTTAGTAATATCGTGCATAACAGATCACACGGTGATAGAGTGGAAGATGACTGATATGAAACAGTTGCCGAACAAAGTTTGGGGGAATTTCAGCGCAGGCTTGGTCGGTAGATTGGCGAGCCAATCTATTTCGTTTATCCTGGTAGTTTACTTGGCGCGCGTACTGGGGCCAGCGTCTTATGGAGACCTCAGCCTGGTGCTTGCTGTTGTAAGTTATTTTAATTTATTAGCGACTTTTGGCTTGCCGGTTGTAGGTACTCGCGAAGCGGCCCGCGCCCAAAATAACGCTAGTTCGATAAGCCAGATATTCTCTTTGCGTATTTGCCTTGCTGTACTAGCTGTTTTTTTGTTGTTCATATATGGATATTTTTTTGTTGCTGACAATCGCTTGTTTTATTTGTTCCTGCTATACGGACTGACCGTACTGAGTTCGGCATGGTTGCTGGATTGGGCATTTGTCGGGCTGGAAGATTTGCGGTCGTTGGCTGTTGCGAATGTGGCGGGAAGTCTTTGCAGTTGTATATTTATAGTATTGTCAGTCCAAAATACAGCAGATATTTTTTATATTCCGGCAGGTATTTTTACAGGAGCAGCCCTTTCTGGTGCTATCCTGTTATATTTGTTTCGCAAAATTCATTCATTACACTTACGCTTCACTACTAATAACTGGCGAACGTTATTGAAGGTGTCAATGCCTTTCGCAGTAACAGGCGGGCTATCTCAAATTTATGAAAACTTCGACATGCTAATGCTGGGAGTTATGGTCGGACCTCAGGACGTAGGATGGTATAGTGTAGCTTACAAAATCGTAGTGGTTCTTTCCGGGATTATAGGAATTTACAGTCAATCCACCTTGCCAGTGATGATCCGCTTGCGCGAAAATAGCCCACAGTTAATGGGGGGCTTTTTAAAGCAAAATATCCACATTACACTGTTTTTTATGATGCCGATTGTTACTGGTGGAACAATACTGGGTAATAAAATCATTGAGACCTTTTTTGGACAGGCATACCTTCAAGCGACAACTCCATTTGTGTTGTTGCTATACTATGTTTTTTTAATGGCACTTAGCATTACGTTGGCAAACTGGCTTTTGGCAGTAAACGAAGATAAAAGATATATGGTGACATTAATAATGGGTGCCATAATAAATGTCATTGCGAATCTACTGCTGATACCACTCTGGAAGGCTGCCGGAGCAGCAACAGCAATGATCATTGCTGAGCTGTTCATAGTTTGTTTCTTGGCAACTAAAGTTAAGGCATTATATCAAGATGACTGGGTTGAGAAAAGATTTATCTTTATCTCAGCAGGAAGCTGCATAGTAATGAGTTTCTGCCTATTTATCTTACAAAAATTATTTCTGCTGCATGTAGGTATCCTAATTATCGCTGGGGCGATAATCTATATTTGCCTGTCGTGGCCTTGTTGCGCCAGGTTTATTAGGAGGACGATTACAGAATAATGCAACCTATATTGGTGGTAATCGCACTTGTGTTATATACGACGTTCTCCTCTATTTCAATTGCGGCAATCCCTATTTTTACGAGAACGCTCAACATCTCGCCTGGCGACCTGTTTACAATTCTTTTCGTGTTAAGTAGAGTTATCAAAGCCCTTATACAAATACCTAATAAAATAATTACCCAAAGGCCGCCAGCAGTGATTCGCTTTTTATATGCGTATATATTTTTGGCCGTGGTCTTTTTTCTATCAACATTGCTGTTTTTTTTGACACATAATGAACTGGTACCATATTTTGCGCGTAGTCTGTTTAATTACTTGCTATGGTGCATTGCGCTGATATTATTTTATTACGGTTCAGATTCTCAGTCTAAAATTAAAGAGTTACGGTTAATTTCCTGGCTGTTGATGGGATCGCTTGTTCTTGGGGTGTTGAGCAATATATTGATTGACACATCGGTAGAAGACTTCTTCAAACTGATTATGGACACGTTCAAATCTTCCCAAGTACGATTGGGAGGGCAGGTGGGTGATCCGAACCAATTGGGCGCGCTTGCTGCGTTTTTTTCCATCATTGGCATTATGGGCGTGTTACACGAACAGCGCTATAATGCCAAATTGGTCTATTCAATATTAACTGCTGGAACCGGACTTATCTTGGTACTTACACAATCGCGGGAATCAATATTGACTTTATTTGTTGCGATACTATGCATTTTTATTTTTCTGTTGCGGTCCCAGCAGTACGGTAAAGCATTTGTTATTTTGTTGGGCTTATCATTGGGCAGTGCATTGGTCCTGATCAATATTCCCAGATTTATTGAAACGCTGACGGCAGTGACAGTTGGCGATACAAAATATGCACTAAGTGACCGAGGACAGGTATGGCACACGGCTTTACAAATTATCTCAACATATCCGATGGGGATAGGATTTGAGACGATGTATCTTATTTCTAATAATACAGTTCAGCAAGCTCATAACGCTTTTTTGCAGTCCGCGTTGCTAGCTGGTTATGTCGGTTTATTTGCATTTCTAGGTTTTATTATTTGTTTAATTAAACTATTGTGGGACCAGAAAAAACTTGTGTCAAATAATTGGATGCTTGAAGCATATTTTGTTTTTCTTGTCGGATATCTGGTAACCTCGTTATGGTCAGACCATTTTATCTCATTTTATACTTTTAACGCGATTTTCTTTGGCTTTTTGGGATTTGTCGTCCGGGCACATTGACGTTGTCCAGAAGTTACTTTAGTTTATAGATTTATTGCCTGTAAAATGTTTTCAAAGGGGTAGGTTGCGATGCAGAAGAAATTATTGCTTGGCATATTAGTTGATTCGTATCAGATTCCTAATTGGGCATATAAAATGCTTAAACAAATCGTAGCTGGCGATTACTCGCAAATTGTTATCTGTATTGTAAAAGATGCATCTAATTTATGTGAAAAAGAACGAATGTGTAGCAATACATTTGATAGGGTGTTTTATTCTGCTATACGTAAATTGGATAGCGAACTGTATAAATGTGAACCAGATGCATTTGAAAGTAGGCATCTACAACAGTTGTTGCCTGATATTCCCTATATTACAGTGAAGCCAATATGTAAGCATTCTATGGAGTATTTTAGTGATGAAGATTGTAAAAAAATTGAAGACTATAACCTTGATGTTTTAATTAAGTTAGGATTTGGCGATTTAAGAGGGCGGGGGATTCACTGTGCAAAATACGGAGTTTGGGGTTATCAGTTAGGAGATAATAGCAGAATCCAGGGCGAGCCGGCTGGCTTATGGGAAGTAGTTGAGGGGTGCGGAGCAACAGGCTCCGCTCTTAAAATTTTAACTGACAATGGTGATGAGAAAATTCTCTGCAGGTCTACAGTTCAAGCATGCAAATGGTCTATAAGGAAGAATAATAATAAAAACTATTGGAAGATAATGATTAATATCCCAAGGAAACTGCGTGAACTCCATGAATGCGGCGAAGAAGCATTTTTTGCAAGAATACAGCAGGATAATCAACATCCCCTTTTTTATTCAGGAAAGGGGTATAGTTTGCCGAAAAAGTTTGCATGGATTGAAATTACTTTATGCTATTTGAAAAGG